>Ga0118677_10007225_pt1 | contig 18431 bp, 13 predicted proteins | sample AliMusrvi5mmetaG_FD_86154 | JGI IMG/M metagenome (GOLD analysis project Ga0118677, IMG submission 86154) | reverse complement strand
AGGACTTCACCGCAGAGATTCACCTGAATCTGGTCGATGCAATGAAAACCCAAAAGCAAACCCTGACAGTCAACGACCAGAAGATCAGGATCACCATCCCGGCAGGAATTGAGAACGGACAGACGATCAAGATCTCCGGTCACGGAGGTCCCGGAGTCAACGGAGGCCCAAATGGCGATCTTTACATCACCTTTTCCATTGCCAACCATTCAAAAATCAAACGATTGGGCGACAACCTCTATACTACCGTGGATCTGGATCTCTATACTGCCGTACTCGGCGGAGAGATTACAATCGATACGCTCGATGGTCAGGTCAAGCTGAAAGTGAAGCCGGAAACGCAAAATGAAAGCAAGGTCAAACTAAAGGGGAAAGGCTTTCCGGTTTACAAAAAGGAGGGAGAAGCAGGAGATTTGCTTGTGACCTATCACGTCAAAATTCCTACCAACCTTACCGACAAGCAAAAGGAGTTATTCACTGAATTGTCTAAGTTAAAATAGCCCAGCAGACCATGACAACAGCTAAATATATCGCAGTGGATGATTTCTGCAACAGCAGCCAGATCGAAATCTCGTTTGTACAATCACTGAGTGAAAAAGGATTGATAGAGGTTTTGGTGATACAGGAGCAATCCTATATTGAAGCAGATCAACTGCAGCAATTAGAGAAACTGGTCCGGTTTCACTACGAAATGGATATCAACCTTGAAGGAATAGAAACGATCGTCCATTTGTTGCAACGCATCAACCATATGCACGATGAGATTACAAATCTCGGTAACAAACTTCGCCTGTATCAGAAAACAGGAAGATAAACACTCATGAACCTTGGCAACATAGGCACAACAAAAAGTTCAGCGATCGTAAAGGTCGCAGCACTGGTGATTATCCTGGCAGGTGCCTACCTTGCAAAATCGATCCTAACGCCCATTCTGCTTGCCCTTTTTATCAGCATCGTTTGCGCCCAGCCTGTTTCATGGCTTGTCCAAAAGAGGGTACCCAAGTGGCTGGCACTGGTCTTTGTTGCCCTGGGTCTGATCTCCATTTTCTTTCTGTTCACCATCCTTATCGGCGGCACCCTCTCCTTCTTCATCAGCAATGTCGCCAAATACGATGGCGTACTGTCAAAAGTCAGCAACTCCCTGATACTGTTTCTGAATGACAAGGGATTCAATATCCCCAAAGACCAGGCATCGGGATTCCTGCAATCGGCAAAAATCCTGGAATTTACATCCAGGGCACTGAAGGAACTCGTAAACATGATCGGCAATGCCTTCCTGGTATTTCTGGTCGTACTTTTTATGCTGATGGAATTTAGCAGCTTTAGGGTGAAGGCAAAGGCCATCCTGGGAATGACGGATCAATCCATCTCCTATCTTTCATCCATCTCAAGCAACACCAGACATTACCTTGGCATCAAAACACTCGTTTGCCTGGCCAACGGGACACTGATATACTTTGCCCTTCTGATCATCGGAGTCGACTATGCAATCCTCTGGGCTTTCCTGGCAGGGCTGATGAATTACATTCCCAATATCGGCTCCATTTTCGCGACTATTCCGGCGGTGCTTTTTGCGCTGATTCAGCTCGGATTGGGAGGTGCTCTTTGGACGCTGGGCGCCTTTGTAGTGATCCACAATGTGCTCGGCAACTTTATCGAGCCAAAGATCCTGGGAAGAGGACTGGGATTATCGGCTCTGGTAGTATTGCTCTCCCTGCTTTTCTGGGGATATATCCTTGGGCCAGTCGGGATGTTTCTCTCCGTCCCTTTTACCATGACCATCAAAATCATCCTGGAGCAAAGTGAGAAAACGAGATGGATCGCCCTGTTGCTCGGCACACCTGCCGAAGCACAAATCTATCTTCAGGAGAAAGAAGCCCTTGCAAAACTGGCATCAGAAACGGTCATTGCCGATCCAAAATCCGGATTGAAAAAGGTGTTGTAAAATCCGGATTTGTTCATATAATCCCTCTTACATTTCGCAAACAACCAACAATGCTATCAACTTCCCATTGAGTAAGATGAAGATACAGCAATGTGGTAATTGACTTAGGCGAATGAAATACTCTTTAATTCCTCGGCATATTTCTTTAATCCGGCTTCGATTCGAACTGTGACACTATGACTTGGCCTTTTTATACCTGCGACATATTGTCTCATTAAACTTTCATTGATCCCAGATATTCTAGCTAAACTACTCTGATTAATCAATCCGCTGTAACCTTCAATGAGCGTTGGGATGTCACTGAATACATACTCAAAACTGAAAGTTTCATTCATCCAGTCTGCACGTTCTTCTTCATGCAATCCTTCAATATGAAATAGGAGACCAGAGGGTAAATCCTGTTTAAGTTTTTCAACAGAACTGCGGGCAATAAAATATCCATCTACTTCTGGTAAATGAGCTGATATTCCCTTTCCGGCTTTACTTACGATAACTTTGAGCGTTCTCATATATTTCTAATATTCGCCATTTAATTCTTTCCAGTGAAGTCTTTAAACCTCAATCCTCATTGCTTTTCCATGCTTTTTAGATTATCTGCAGACACATCATCCGACGGTTTACCATCTACTGTTATTGTTCTTCTAATAGTTGGGTGTTTATACTGTTGATGACTGATGCCGTTTTGTCGGGACAGGTACCAACCGTGACCTGTAATAATTTTAATAATCTCACGAATTTTAAATACTCTCTTCATCGCTGTTATTAAAACTTTGCAAATGTAACATATATCGTTACCTTTAGCAAATAATTTTACTATTTCTCCTGCTTTCACAACCGGTCAAATACCATTCTCTGATCGGATAAAACTATCTGGTAGCTGCCTTTTTCTCCTTTATTTTTGGAGTTAATTATTTGGGTATCGCCATTTGCGATACCCAATTCTAAAGACCTTCAGTGTAAAGATGAAAATATCTTTTGTTCTTATAAGTTACAGCATTTTATGGACATAACCAAATTAAGGAAGTGATTGCCCTGGATTTTTTTTACCATTGATGAGAATTTTCTAAGTAACTTTCCGCCGAATATGAGTCTTTTTCATATCAATCTGTTTCATACAAAATAATATATTAGCCACTCTTGCTTATGGAAAACTACTGGAGCTTCGCCCTTACTGTCTTTATGGCCTTCTTTGCCATCATGAACCCCCTGGTGAACATTCCGATTTTCGTCAAACTGACGGAAGGGATCAGTGAGAAACGGAAAAAGGGAATTGCAAAAACCGCCAATGTTGTGGCCTTTCTTATCGTACTAGCATTCATCGTTGCCGGTAAATACATCTTCGAGATCTTCGGGTTAACCATTCCCTCCTTCAAGGTCTTTGGCGGAGTGCTGATCTTTTACATCGGTTTCGACATGCTGCAATCCAAAAAGTCCGCTGTGCACCTGAAAGATAAACCTGCTTTTGACGAGAGCATCGCCATCTCCCCACTGGCCATTCCCATCATGGCGGGCCCCGGTACCATCGTAACCGGGATGAATTTTGTCGTGAATGCCAACATTATCCAGGTTTTGATCATCATCCTGATCTTCGCCCTGATCATCTTCTTCACCTACCTGGCTTTTATCTACAGCAATCTCATAGTCAGGCTGGTCGGAGAGAACAATTTCGTCATCATCGGGAAGATCATGGGGATCATCATTGGCGTGCTTGGGGCCAACATGCTGATTGGCGGCATCAAACTGGCCTTCAATGTGTGAATGATGTAACAGTTTCAAAAAGTTATGTAACACATTTCCATTTTCCGCGAATGAACTTTGCGCGTAGCTGAACTTCGAATCTCCTCACAACCCTTCGATGGACAGCCGCACCAAGAAATCATAAAAACGGAAATGGAAAAGACCACCCCTGAAACAAAAATAAATGAGGTCCCAGTATCTGGAACCGTCCCAACACCAAACGAAGAACATCCCGGTAAATTCAACACCTTTCTTCACCGCAGGGGCTGGTGGTTGTTTGGAATCCTCCTCTTCATCCTGATTGCCTTTTTCGGATACAAATTACTGTTTGGCCAACCTAAAATCGTTCGTGCCACCTTTGCAGTCACCCGGGGGGATGTAGAAAACACGGTTTTGGCTGCCGGTATCGTACAGCCTATCAGGTATGTGGATGTCGGTGCACAAACTTCAGGAAAGCTAAAATCACTGAAGGTAAATCGCGGAGATCAGGTGACAGCAGGATTTCTATTGGCCGAAATCGATCCGGTTTTAGCCGAAACAGCACTAAAATCGGCCAATGCCAACCTCGAAAACATGACCTCACAACGAACCTTGAAAGAGGCACAACTGGTTCTCACCAAATTACAGGCCGACCGCAACGATCTGCTCTTTTCGCACAAGGTGATATCAGCCAATGAAAGGGATATTACGAGGGCAGCTTTCAAAAGCGCATATGCCGATTCAGCGGCTCTTGCCGCACAGATGAAACAGGCAAAAGCCTCCGTCAATACCGCAACAGCCAATCTGGGGTACACAAAAATAACGGCCCCGATGGCTGGTGAAATTGTCTCCATCAACATGCTGGAAGGACAAACGCTCAATGCCAATCAATCGGCTCCGGTGATCCTGCGGATCGCCAAACTTGACACCGTCACGATATGGTCCCAGGTTTCGGAAGCCGACATCGACCGGGTCAAATTGGGGCAAAAAGTCTATTTCACGGTATTGGGGCAAAACCAGCGGTGGAATGGCATAGTCAGGCAGCTCCTTCCCACGCCCGAACTCATCAACAATGTCGTTTTCTACGATGTGCTTTTTGATATTGCCAATCCAAAGCGGGAATTGTATATCCAGATGACGGCCCAGGTATTTGTGGTTTTGTCGCAGGCAACAGGCGTGCTGCTGATTCCCACAGCCTTAGTCGGCAATGCATCCGAAGGCTCGGAAATCAACGTGGATGTGCAGAAGGCTGATGGCAGCCTGGAGACCAGGGCCATTAAAATCGGGATCAAAGGAGAAATATCAACCGAAGTAAAAGAGGGTCTTCAAGAGAATGAACTGGTTGTACCTGGCGCAATCAAGGAAAAAACTACATCGCAAAGTGCACTTAGTGCACGGAAAGGAGGCAGATGACCCATCCTCTTCTGGAACTCAAAGGGATTAGCCGGACTTATACCACCGGAGGGGTGCCGCTTACTGTCCTCAAAGAGGTATCTCTCTCCATTGAAGAGGGAGAATTCGTGGCCATCATGGGTGCATCAGGATCCGGAAAGTCCACCCTGATGAACATCATCGGCTGTCTCGACAAACCGTCTGTCGGCACCTATCTGGTTCGTGGAACAGATATTTCAAGCCTGAGCAGTGATGACCTTGCTGCTTTGCGGCGCGATACTTTTGGTTTTATCTTCCAGCGTTACAACTTAATGTCGGATCTGAGCGCGGTCGAAAATACGGAGGTTCCGGCCGTCTACCGGGGCACAGGTAAGGCAGTACGCGAAAAGCATGCCCGCGAAATTCTTGAGGCACTCGGTCTTGGCGACCGGCTTCAGCATCATCCCAACGAACTTTCCGGTGGACAGCAACAACGGGTCAGCATCGCCCGCGCACTCATGAACGGCGGTCCGGTAATCCTCGCCGATGAGCCTACCGGAGCCCTCGACAGTCAGGGTGGCAAGGAGGTGATGGCCATCCTCGTGAAGCTAAACAGCGAGGGACATACCATCATCGTGGTTACGCACGATGGCGACATTGCAGCCTATGCCAACCGGATCGTTCACATTGCTGATGGAGTCATCACTTCTGATGAGACAAAGAAGAAAGTAAAAACGAACCAGATGCCGCTTGCTGCCGTCATGAAGGACAACAAATCGGGCATGGCCGTTTTGGGGGAATCGCTGAAGATGGCCCTTCGTTCACTGGTTAACAACCGGATGCGAACTGCCCTGACCATGCTTGGAATTATCATCGGCGTGGCCGCCGTAGTGGCTCTGATGGCCATTGGCAACGGAGCCAAGCAGGAGGTGGTCGAGCGCATCCAGGCCATGGGGGCCGACCTCATGACCATTGCCCGCGGTCAAAGGAACGTCCGTTCCACCGGTCCCATTGTGACGAGTTTCGTCCCGGAGGATTTGCCCTCCCTTAGCCGGGTACCCGGTGTCGACATGGTGAACCCCGAATCGGAATCTCCTGCGCTACTGAGGTTTGGAAACCTCGACCTGACTGTGACCGTGGTAGGCACCGGAGAAGATTTTCCAAAAGTACACGACTGGCCGGCCAAGACCGGTGTGTTTTTCACGGCTGAACATGTGAAACGGTATGCCCAGGTCGTTACACTGGGCCAGACGGTCGCCACCAACCTCTTCCCGAAAGGGATGAATCCGCTGGGGCAGTACATACTTATTGGGAATGCCCCTTTCCTGGTGATCGGAGTGCTGAGCGAGAAAGGAACTTCCCCCCGGGGAGATGACCTCGACAATTCAGTGTGGTTACCCTACACAACGGCCGGAGCCCGCATCTTCGGACAACGCTATTTTAACCGGATGGTCGTGAGGGTAAAGACCGGTGCAGATATGGCAGCCGTACAGGTGGGTCTTACTGCACTTCTTATCAAACGGCATGGCACAGAGGATTTTAACATCCGGAACATGGCCGATACCATTGCCACTGCCAACGAAACACAAAATACGCTTACCTATTTGCTTGCAGCCATCGCTATAATTTCCCTGATCGTAGGAGGGATCGGCGTGATGAACATCATGCTGGTCTCCGTCACAGAAAGGACGCGGGAAATCGGAATCCGGATGGCGATCGGAGCCCGTGGCTTCGATGTGCTCTTCCAGTTTCTAACTGAAGCCGTGATGGTCTGCTTTATCGGCGGGATCGTGGGTGTAGCTGTTGGAATAGGTGGAGGAATGGCTGTCTCTGGTATCGCAGGCTGGCGGGTCATTTACACGATAACGCCGGTTGTTGTTGCCTTCGGTTTTGCAACTATTACAGGAATTCTGTTCGGTTATCTTCCCGCAAGGAAAGCGGCACAGCTGGATCCGATTGAAGCGCTGGCAAGGGATTAGCGGCGTAAAAAGATGATGAATGATGGATGATGAATGATGGATGATGAATGATGAATTTCAACTGTTAATGAGATGGATACGATTAGACAACCATTTTGGAGTATTTCTGCGACAGACATGCTCAGCGATCTTAAGGTTACCGGGAGCGGATTAACCACGGAAGAAGCCTCCAAAAGGCTGCAGGTTTTTGGTTCCAACAGGCTGAAACCCAAGAGCAGATCCGGTTCCTTTAACCTGCTGATCGATCAGTTCAAGAGTCCCATCGTGATCATCCTGTTGATAGCGACAGGATTATCCCTTTTTTTGCACAATGTCGTCGATGCCTCTATCATCTTTAGCATTGTCCTGCTCAGCGGACTGCTTGGATTCTGGCAGGAACACAGTGCCTCGGTGGCTGTAGAAAAACTGCTCGCCATGGTTCAGATCAAGGCAGCGGTCTTGCGGGACGGCAAACAAATTGAAATCTCCATCGAGGGAATAGTTCCCGGCGACGTCGTGATCCTGAACGCCGGCGATATCATCCCGGGCGATTGCCTGATCCTCGAATCGAAAGATGCCTTTGTGGATGAGGCCATGCTGACCGGGGAAACCTATCCGGCCGAAAAGGCTGCCGCCATCCTTCCGGCAGCCACCTTACTCGGCCAGCGGACCAACACCCTCTGGATGGGAACGCATGTGGTAAGCGGGTCTGCCAAAGCCCTGGTCGTACTGACGGGAAAGAATACCGAATTTGGAAAGGTCTCTGAAAGATTGAAACTGAAGGCACCGGAGACCGAATTCGAACACGGAATCCGGCGCTTTGGCTATTTCCTGGGGGAGGTGACCCTGGTATTGGTCGTGGCCATTTTTGCCATCAATGTCTATCTGCAACGGCCCGTTCTGGAGGCATTTCTCTTTTCGCTGGCCCTGGCAGTGGGATTGACCCCTCAACTTTTACCCGCAATCATCAGCATCAACCTGGCACATGGTGCCAAAAGAATGGCTGCCAAGAAGGTAATAGTGAAACGGCTCGCCTCAATCGAAAATTTCGGAAGCATGAATATCATCTGTTCAGACAAGACGGGGACCCTCACAGAAGGAACTGTGAAAGTTGAATCATTCCTGGATGTAAAAGGAACGGCAAGCGACAAGGTCTTTCTTTACGCTTACCTCAACGCTACCTATGAAACAGGGTTTACCAATCCGATCGATGAGGCAATTTTGAACTTTCGGAAGATCGATCTCAAAGATTATACCAAACATGATGAAATTCCCTATGACTTTATCCGCAAACGCCTTAGTATTTCCGTAAAGCACGGGGACCAATATCAGATGATAACAAAAGGTGCCTTGTCAAATATTCTTGAAATATGCTCGGATGCAGAAATATCGGAGGGAAAAATCGTTGCTATTGACACTCAAAAAGAGCAGATCCAGCAACAATTTGAATCATTCAGTAACCAGGGATTTCGGACTATCGGAATCGCCTGCAAAAATCTTCCGTCGGGATTGCTTATCAACAAAGAGGATGAAAAAGAGATGACATTCATCGGGTTTCTTACCCTTTTCGATCCTCCCAAGGAAAATATTGCCGACACGGTGGCCAATCTGAAGAAGCTGGGCGTTTCACTCAAGATCATTACCGGCGACAATCACCTGGTAGCGGCGAGCCTCAGTAAAAAAATGGGGTTGCAGGAGAACAAGATTATAACCGGTGCCAAACTTCGCCTCATGAGTGATGCTGCGCTGCTCAGACGGGTTGGAACCATAGATGTCTTTGCAGAGGTTGAGCCCAACCAGAAAGAGCGGATCATCATCGCTATGCGGAAGGCAGGGAATGTTGTCGGATACATGGGAGACGGCATCAACGATGCCTCCGCACTACATGCAGCTGATGTTGGTATTTCAGTAGACACGGCCGCCGATGTGGCCAAGGATGCGGCCGATATAGTACTCCTCGAGAAAGATCTCAGCGTGCTGCTTGAGGGAGTTAAGGAGGGCAGAACCACCTTTGCCAACACCCTGAAGTATGTGTTCATGGCTACCAGTGCCAATTTTGGCAATATGTTCAGCATGGCGGGATTGTCGCTTTTCATCCCTTTTCTGCCCTTGCTGCCCAAACAGATTCTGCTGACCAACCTGCTGACCGATTTTCCAGAAATGACCATTGCCTCCGACAATGTGGACGACGAAATGATCAATTATCCCAGACGATGGGACATCAAAGCCATCCGCAAGTTCATGATCACCTTCGGACTGGTTAGTTCTGTCTTCGATTATCTCACCTTCGGATTGCTTTTGCTTGTGCTTCATGCCAAGGTCGGCGAATTCAGAACCGGATGGTTTCTTGAATCAGTGATCTCTGCTTCCATCATTGTCCTTGTCATCCGAAGCAGAAGGCCATTTTTTAAAAGCCGGCCGGGGAAATATTTGCTGATTGCCACCTTGTCCATTGTATGCATCACACTGATACTACCCTTTACTCCACTTGGGCCTGTGTTCGGATTCAGTCCGCTCTCCTTTACCACCTACCTGCTCTTGATGCTGATCGTAGCGTTCTATATCGTCACGGCAGAGATCACCAAAACCATCTTCTACAGGAAGGTCAAATTCTGACCGGAACTGTGAATGATGTAACTCTTTTCAAAAATTGTGTAAGAATGGGGAGCCTGTCCCCTTCTATCTTTATGCAAGCATGGGAATCTTCTGTATTTCCTGCAAATGGCTGAATTTCAGCCGGAAATAAACAGGTAAGCAAATTTAATCTATCATGCAACAAAATATCAAAAAGCTGGCATTTGTATTGGCAATTGCATTAATGGCTTTTTCAACTCCAAAACAGAGTTACGCCCAAGAAAACAACGTAAGTTTCCAGGTCTTTTACGATGCCCTGAGTCCATATGGCCAATGGGTCGATTATCAAAGCTATGGTTATGTCTGGATCCCGGATGTCGGATCTGATTTTATCCCTTATTCTACTTCAGGTTACTGGACCCTGACTGACTATGGCTGGACCTGGGTTTCCGATTACGATTGGGGATGGGCACCCTTTCATTACGGGCGATGGAATTTCGACAACAATTACGGCTGGCTTTGGGTTCCCGGCAACGAATGGGGTCCATCCTGGGTCAACTGGAGGAGGGCGGATGGATATTACGGCTGGTCGCCCATGGAGCCGGGCAGCAGCATCACCCTCAGCATTGGCATGCCTTATGACCGCTACAACGACCATTGGATGTTCGTTAGGGATATGGATTTTGAAAGACACGATATCCATCGCTATTCGGTCAATCAATCCGAACATGCCAACCTGTTCAGAGGATCGGCAGTAATTAATACGACCTATATCGACAACAGCAGGCATACCACTTATGTTTCGGGTCCTTCCAGAACAGATGTCCAAAAAGTGACCGGGCACATGATCCGTCCCGTAGCCATTCAGGAAAACAACAGGCCGGGTAGGGATACGAACGACGGCAAACTAAGAATGTACCGCCCCCAGATGACAAAAAACGGGGCACTTGATCACAAGCCTGCTCCCAATAAGGTGGAAAATATAAAGGATGTCAAACGCCCGTCTGAAAGAACTGTCAATTCTCAACCAAGAAATTCAATCCCGCCAGTTAACAACATCAAACAGACTCCCTCTCCAGCGAAGACAATTCCTGCAGGACGTCCGGCGCAACAACCGCAACAGGGTGCCAAACCACAGAATAGCATTGCACAACCGCAGCCACAACGTGCTGTACCGGCAGGCAATAGCGAAAGGCAGCAACAGCATGCCACACCTGCTGCAAACGGTCAAAAGCAACCACAGCAAAACGTCAGGCCGCAGAACAGCAATCCGCAGCCACAGCATCAACCGCAAGAGCATGCTGCACCTGCTGCAAACAGCCAAAAGCAACCTCAGCAATCCGTCAAGCCTCAGAACAGCAATCCACAACCACAGCAGCAACCACAACAACATGCCGCACCTGCGGTAAAAAGCCCAAAACCGCCGCAGAACACTCCGAAGCCGCAGATTCAGGAACAGGAGAAAGAAAAAAGGGATGGTGATGCAAAAAAGCAAAGCAACTAAGTTCAGCAAATAGTATCCACACAATAATTAAGAAGAATCAACCATTGGCAATTTCCTGCCCTGAGCTTTGCCGACGGGTCAATTGTCAATTCCTAAGTCATCCCTTTTAAATAAAACTCATGCTCCGAACACTCCCGACTCTTTTCAAACTTTTTTTGATCTCTTTGTTGATGTTAAGTTACGGTTCTCCTGTGAAGGCACAACAGGAATTGGTTCGTGAAGATCCAATGGTGAAAAAATTCTATGACCTTTACGGCCAGCCATTGTACTGGTTTTCATCCTCTGAAAATATTAAACGGGCTACGGAATGGCTGCTCGTACTCGAAACGTCAGCAACTTACGGGATCATTACCAGCCACACTGAATCCGACCAGATACGAGTCGCACTGCTCAGTGATAAATCTTTGGGCAACGATTTCTGGGGTGAAAGAGACAGGCAGATCACTGGACTGGTGCTCCATTTTCTCAAGGAGTTACAGGAAGGAAATATCAAATTTGATTATGATGAGGTGAGACAATCGAGGGATTCCGTCTATATCCGGCAGTTGCTCAATTCAAAGATCCCGGAAACTGTGTCTGAGGAGGTAGCGAAACTTGAAAGCAAGGAACCTGATTATCTTATGCTGAAAAAATATTTGAATGACTCCGTTCCGGCAACAGATTCCGTGAGGTACAAAAGCATTGCAACGGCTATGAATTACAGCAGGTATTTTTCGGTGAACCGGCAGCCCGAGCGCATTGTTGTAAATATTCCTGAAACAGGGGTTAAATACTACCAGAATGACTTAGTGATAGATAAAATGCGAGCTGTGGTAGGAAAAAAACTGACCCCAACCCCAACTATTGCCTCCTTCATCACGAATATCGTCACATTTCCCCACTGGAATGTTCCTCATTCAATAGCAGTGAAAGAGATCCTGCCCCAGGTTCAGACCAAAGAAAATTACCTTGAACAGCACAGCTACGATGTGGTAGATGGCAGAGGCCATGTCATCGATGAATCAACCATCAACTGGAAAAAATACGATGAGAAGAATTTCCCCTACTACTTTCGCCAGTCTACCGGAAACAGGAATTCCCTGGGAATTTTGAAATTTGACCTGCAAAATCCCTACAGCATCTTTTTGCATGCGACCAGCTGGCAGGGAGCATTTGCCTTGAATTACAGGTTTCTCAGCCATGGCTGTGTCAGACTGGAAAAGCCGTTTGTTCTGGCCGACCGGCTGCTTCGCGGGGAGATAGATTTCAACAAATTGAAAAAAGGCAAGAAAAACACGCCGCCCAAAACAATAGCACTCCCGCACAAAGTTGCAGTCTTTATCGTTTACAATCCGGTGTTGGTGGAAGGTAAAAAAATAATTATCCTGCCCGATACCTATGGGTTACTTCAGTAGGGCGGAACCGGAAAGGTAGCGGTTGTCGGGATTGTAGATAAAGAGGCAGGTTCCCTCCTTGATGGTTTCGATGATGGGCTTGCTCAACTCGGGGGGCAATGCAGGACATCCCTGGCTTCTGCCCAGCCGGCCATATTTCTTAATGAAATTTTCAGTTACATAATCGGCCCCGTGAATGATGATTTCACGCTTTTCAGCATGGTCATTGATTCCCTTTTCTACGCCGTCAATCATGAGAGAGTATCCGGTATGTGATCCGGTGACCGGATGTTCGGTAACAAAAAATCCAAGGCTGCTTTTCAGAGATCCCGCATCGTTGGAGAAAGATTTGGCAAACTCAGTACCGGTATTTCTTCCGTGTGCCACATAAGTATTGAACAGGAGTTTCCTGTTTTTCAGGTCGATAACATACAACCGCTTCCGGTTGCTCGATTGGGAATAATCGGCGATGGTAATGATGGATGAATTCTGAAGCTTCCCGATAGCATTCAACCTTTTGAGACCCTTGATGGCCAGATCAAAAATATCGCGGCCCAATCCGGTTTCTGCCAGCCTGACCATGGTATAGATATCCCCGGTAAGCGATTTGTCTGCCTCATCCGGACCAGAACCGCCCCTGCTGAAATTGTTCACTGCAGGTATAAGTAGAAATATCAGGTAAAAGATAATCTTTCTCATGGCGCGAAGGTACGATAAAAAATGTAAGTATTTCATTTTATATCCGATGTGTGAATGATGTAACTCATTTGCAGAATTGTGCAACACGCCTCCAAACCGCTGAGCCTATTTTTACTACGATAAATTCCATCATTAAAATAATAAAATGAAAATGAAAGAACTGTTAGCTACCCTTGCTTTAATATTGGTTGTATTAATGAGTGGGTGCAAAGAAAATGATTATCAGGGAACAGTCGGAGTATGTCCGATTGTAATTTCATCAATCCCTGCAAATGGAGCTGTTGGCGTACCGCTCAACCAGGTCGTCTCTGCTACCTTCAACGAAAAAATGAATCCTGCAACAATTACCAGTACAACCTTCACGGTAGTTGATCCATCCAAAAGCGCTGAATTAAAGGCAGCAGTTATTACCGGCACGCTTACTTATTCCGGAATGACGGCTTTCTTCACACCTACCAGTCCACTCACACCGAATACCACTTATACAGGAAAGGTAACCACGGCGGCCAGGGATTTAATGGGTAATGCCTTACTTGTTGATTATGTATGGACTTTTGCCACAGACTTGCCACCAACAGTGACCAGTGACCCCGCCAACAATGCAACGGGGGTTCTTCTCAACAAAGTAATCGTTGCGACCTTTAGTGTGCCCATGGATTCGGCAACGCTAAAATTACCTGCAACAAACATTTCGATCAAACAAGGGACTACCCTGGTACCCGGGAGGTTCATCTATACGAGTAAAACCGTATCCTTCGTCCCAACTACCAATCTTGTCCCATTCACAGTTTATACAGGAACCATTGCAGCAGGTGTTAAGAATGAACTGGGCACACCAATGGCTGCAGACTATGTATGGAATTTCACCACAATTCCTCAGTTAACCTTGTCATCCAATCCTGCACTTGGTGGAACGACGACCGGAGCAGGTGTATTTATCCAGGGTTCTTCAGTTACTGCCGTTGCAGTTCCAAATGTGGGTTATACATTCTTCAACTGGACAGAAGGTGCAACCGTTGTCTCAACCAGTGCCAGTTACCAATTAACAATGGCTGGGAATAAGACTCTGGCAGCAAACTTTACGGCTCAATATGTAATAAATGTACTGTCAAATCCGGTTTTGGGTGGAACAACCCTTGGAGGCGGTACCTTTAATGCAGGTGCTTCAGTTACCGTAACCGCGGCTCCAAATGCCGGATTTACCTTCACCAACTGGACAGATGGCGTGAATGTCGTATCCTCCAGTCTCAGTTATCAATTTACAATATCATCCAACAGAACATTGGTAGCCAACTACGATGCCATACCTTACACCGTAGCGGTATCATCCAATCCACTCTTGGGAGGAACAACCACTGGAGGCGGCACATTTAATTCTGGTGGATCCGTTACTGTAACTGCAACGCCCAATGACGGTTATACATTCACAAACTGGTCTGAAGGTGTTAATATTGTATCTACAAATGCAGTTTATCTGTTTACCTTAGCCGGAAACAGAACATTGGTTGCCAATTATACTGCAATACCTTATACAGTTACGGTTTCATCCATGCCGGTTTTAGGCGGAATAACTACCGGAGGCGGCACCTATAATTCTGGCGCTTCGGTCACTGTTAAGGCAGTCCCCAATGCTGGATTTACTTTCACTAACTGGACAGAAGGAGTAAATATAGTTTCTACAAATGCAAGTTATCTGTTTACCCTCGCCGGGAACCGGACCCTGGTAGCAAACTACAATGCCATACCTTTTACCGTAGCCGTATCATCCAATCCATTGGCAGGCGGAATTACTACCGGTAGTGGCATTTTTAATTCAGGAACGCAAGTTACCGTTAATGCAGTTGCGAATGTCGGATTTACCTTCACAAATTGGACGGAAGGTCTTGTCAGTGTCTCTTCCAATGCCAATTATCAATTTACCATTATCGGAAACAGAATATTGGTTGCCAATTATATACCGATCACCAACACAATCGCAGTCTCTTCAAATCCATTGATTGGAGGAACAACCGGTGGCGGCGGTACATTTAATTCAGGTGCATCAGTAACTGTTACAGCAGCAGCCAATGCCGGATATACTTTTACAAATTGGACTGAAGGGTTGACGGTAGTATCAGCTGTCGCCAATTACCAGTTCACTGTTGGCGGAGATAGAATTCTGAAAGCAAATTATGCCAAGAACTTCACCCTGGTCGTAACTGCAATCAATGGAACAGTTGTGAAAAACCCGAATCAGTTGACTTATTCAAACGGTACTTCGGTACAACTTACAGCACTTCCCAATGCAGGTTATTCCTTCACTTCCTGGAGTGGAGATGCAGCAGGTGTCGTCAATCCTCTGACAATCGTCATGAACTCGGATAAAGCGATTACAGCGAACTTTACAATCAATCCTCCTCTGGGTCCAGGAGTAGTAAATCTTGGAACAGCAGGTAATTTCACAGGTGTAGGAATGTCAGGTATTTCAACTACCGGTGTTACATCCATTACCGGTGATATCGGAGTAAGCCCAGCAGCTGCCTCCGCAATAACAGGATTTGGATTGATCATGGATGCCAGTGGACAGTGGTCACACACACCTATTGTTATCGGTAAAGTCTATGCTGCTGATTATTCAGCTCCGACTCCTGCTAAAATGACAACAGCGGTAAATGATATGATGACTGCCTATACAACAGCAAATGGTTTGGTTGTAGGGGTTATCAATGAAATATATGCCGGAAATATTAGTGGCAAGACTATGCCTCCAGGATTGTACAAATGGAGTACGGGAGTTTTGATTTCAGGTGCAGGTGTAACCCTCAGCGGTGGACCAAATGACACCTGGGTATTCCAGATCGCACAGGATCTTACCGTAAATAGCAGCGCCATTGTCACTTTGATCGGCGGGGCACAAGCCAAGAACATTGTCTGGGTTGTAGCTGGACAAGGTTTACTGAACACGAATGTCGATTTCAGTGGGATCATCCTTTGCAAAACATTGATCTCGCTCAACACTGGTGCTAAGGTAACGGGCAGATTATTGGCTCAGACAGCTGTTACTTTAAACGCTAGTACAGTTATTCAACCTTAATCCTTACAAAGCTGGTTTATCTCCCTTCGGGGAGGTAAATCTTGGCTTTATAAAATACAAATCAATCAAAATATTGAAAAAATGAAATCTAGTACAATTTTTAAGAATAGAATACATCGGCTGTTATCAACTAATGGACTGATTATTAAGAGCCTTATTACAGTTGGATTAATTTTGACAGGCATTCAAATGCCACTTAAGGCACAGGAAATTAAGATAGCTAAACCCTCCTGGTATTTTGGCGTTGCCGGTGGTGCCAATCTAAATTTCTACCGCGGAACTACACAGGAACTAAATTCAACACTGACAGTTCCGGCTGCATTCCACGATGGAAGTGGGTTTGGATTCTTTGCTGCGCCGCTTGTCGAGTACCATCGTCCGGATACAAGATTAGGCCTGATGCTTCAGTTAGGATATGACAGCCGCAAAGGTACTTTTGATCAGGTATTAACCCCATGTAACTGTCCTGCAGACCTAAAAACTGATCTCGGCTATTTCACCGTAGAACCCAGCCTTCGTTTTGCTCCCTTCAGGTCAAATTTTTACCTGTACGGAGGTCCAAGATTTGCGTTTAACATGTCAAAATCATTCACCTACAAACAAGGGATAAATCCTAACTACCCCAATCAGGTGGCCAATCCGGATGTAACCGGGGATTTTAGTAATGTGAACGATAATCTCATCTCTATGCAGATTGGGGCAGGATATGACATCCCCATCTCATCCAGGAAGAAACTTACCCAGTTCATGCTTTCACCATTTGTCTCCTTCCAACCCTATTTCGGACAGGATCCCCGTTCCATTGAATCATGGAATGTGACTACTTTAAGGGCCGGTCTGGCACTCAAAGTCGGACGTGGTCATGTAATTGAAGAGCCGGTGGAGGTATTAATTCCTGCAGTGGTGGTACTGGAACCTGAGGTAATTTTCACCTTGAGTGCTCCAAAAAATATTCCTGTTGAGCGCAGGATAAGGGAAACTTTCCCATTGCGTAACTATATCTTCTTCCCACTAGGAACTACCACGATTCCAGATCGTTATGTAATTCTTAGAAAAGACCAGGTCAAGGACTTTAAGGAAGATCAACTGGAAGTCTTTACTCCAAAGGAATTGTCAGGTCGTTCAAAACGACAAATGACAGTTTATTACAATGTTTTGAACATCCTGGGTGACCGCATGGGCAAAAATCCATCTACCGTCGTTATACTGTCCGGAGCATCTACAAACGGACCAAAAGTTGGAAAACAAATGGCAGAATCGGTTAAGGCTTATCTGGTGGATATATTCGGCATTGATCCATCCAGAATAACTGTAGAAGGCCGTTACAAACCAAAAATACCATCTGAACAACCGCTTGGAACAAAGGAACTTGCCCTTCTTCGCGAAGGCGACAACAGAGTTTCTGTCTGGAGTGAATCTCCTGCTTTGATGATGGAGTTCACGAGCGGTCCCAATGCACCACTGAAGCCAGTGGAAATAACATCATTGCAAGAAGCTCCGCTTGACAGTTATATTACTTTCAATGCAGAAGGATCAAATGCGGCTTTCACATCCTGGTCGCTTGTGGTCGTAGATGAAAAAGGGGAAATGCAATACTTTGGACCCTATACCAAAGAGAAGATAAGTATCCCCGGAAAATCAATTTTGGGGGTGAGGACTGAAGGCGATTACAAAGTAACCATGATAGGCCAGACGAAGAGTGGAAAAGTTGTCAAGAAAGAGGCCAGTGCCCATATGGTCCTTTGGACGCCACCCAAGAACGAAGAAATGATGCGATTTAGTGTCATTTACGAATTCAACAATTCGAAAGCCATTGATATCTATGACAAATACCTGACCGATGTTGTCATACCAAAGATACCAAATGGTGCAAAAGTGATTATCCACGGGCATACTGACATTATTGGAGAGAAAGATTATAACCAGAAATTATCGGAAGCGAGAGCCAACGATGTCAAAACCATTCTCCAAAATGGATTGGCCAAGGCTGGAAGAAGTGATGTCAAATTTGAAGTTTATGGATTCGGAGAAGACCTGAACATGGAACCATTTGATAACAACTATCCAGAGGAACGTTTTTACAACCGGACAGTAATCATAGATATTGTTCCTGCGAATAATTAATAAAACGTTTTCTTGACCTAAGTATTTTGAGGCTGTCTGAAGTAAAATTCAGGCAGCCTTTTAATGTGTGAAAGATGTAACTCTTCTCCGAAAT
>Ga0118677_10007224_pt1 | contig 18431 bp, 28 predicted proteins | sample AliMusrvi5mmetaG_FD_86154 | JGI IMG/M metagenome (GOLD analysis project Ga0118677, IMG submission 86154) | reverse complement strand
CTATTCGATATGGTCTATAAAATAATCCTGTTGCTAAATTCTTAATTTTAAAAACTACCATTCTCTATTAACCAATTTAGGATGATTTGGAATAAACTTTGTTGAATTCTCATTCTTGAATTCATTCCTCATCTGTATCCATCCTTTAAAATTCTTCGGATTTTCTAAAAATGATATTTGTGGTGTAGCAACATGTTCAAATGGACTTGCGTGCATTGGACTTGCAGAAGCCAATTTTTCATATAATTGCAAGTCTTTTTCAATATCTCGTTTACCGTCATGAGACAAATATGAAACCCTAGCACACCTAGCAGCAGATACTTTTTTCAACATTTCAATATCTAATGTTAATTCATCTTCTTGAATAAATGGCAGATGCCAATCTTCAAAATTAACCACTTTAGGTTTACTAGTGTAATATGCAAACTGAGCTGCCATCGCCGCCGATTGCGTTTCTGGTTGAGAATCTGCATTGCATCGTTGTGAAAAGAAATTAGTCCATTCTGTAGATGTCACAATTACGTAATGCCATAACCAGGGTTCCAATAATCTATTTGCTAATTGCTTATGAACACCAATATCAGATAATTCTTTAGCAGTTTTAATTGCAGCATCTCTTTGTTTCAACCAAGCATAAATTGCAGCTTCTTTTTTATCTGCACTTAACTCAACTTTAGCTTGCATCCCAGACTGATTTGCTCCCCAGAATACAGGCATAGCTGGATCAGTCTGGATCTTTTCGATTATTTTAGAAATAGGAATTGCACGAGACGATGCTGAATTTCTAGAAAAAACTCTGTGCGTATTCAATTCTGCTAAAATAAACCTATGAATCTTCAACTCCATTGTAGTGAGACGAATATGATCTGGAGATGGAGAAATTGAATCGCAAATAATTTTTGCTGTTGGTAAACTACTAACTGTTTGCACAAATTTTCTCCATTTCCATTCCAGTCATCCAAAAATCACATTGTGGAAACTGTGTCGAAATATCTAATAAGGCTGTAGTGCCATCTGAATATTTCTCAAATGCACCAAGCAATATGTCAGATGAAAAAGTAAATTCATCAGTCTGATTTTGAAAAATTACAAACATTTAGAAATCGTCCTTGTCAATTACACCGCAACGAAAAACCGGAAGATTAAGCGCAGACCAACATTCTTTGATGACGCTCGCGCGGTCATCAAATACTGCCATCACATTAAACTTTCCAGCAATGTATTCATCATACAATTCGCGTTTTACAACGCTATCGCGACGTCGATCACCTTTCGCTCTCATAAGCAGAGTAAAAGAATTTTCTGCGAAACCACACTTATCAATTAACCAGCTATATGTTTTATCATAGCAGGCTTCGCTTCGTCCACTCATTACAACCAACTCGGTTCGAGGAAAACTCAACATTGCTTTGACAGCTACCACGACGTGATTTCGTGGCTTATCATTATAAACTAAGTGTTCATCGTATGGTCCACGATTTTGAATTTCAGCCAATGTACCATCAACGTCTACAATAATCAAATTCTTTTGTAGAGTTGGAATCCATCCAGGAAGTGGATCAGAAAATTTTGCAACATTCGCTAATTTATTCATGCGTCGAATTACAGCTTCACCAACGCGAGCCGATCCTGTTCGAAGTGAGTCACGACGTATACATTCAGCTAATGAGACATGCATGAAATCGATTACTTCAACATCATAACCAAGATCAAAACAGAATTGCTTGATTGCATCATAAGTCTTAGGGTTGCAGTGAGTATTGTCAACAATTACATCTTTGCCATCACGAGCAGCCATTTCAATTTGATCTTCACGCAAAATCTTTACTTGCTTTTCGACTTTGCTTGACCAAGTTTCGTTACCTTGATCTTCATAAATCTCTTTGCGAATGGTGTCGTTGTTAACAATAACTGCACCAGTTTTGTTGGACTGTTCTTTTGCCCACATTGATTTTCCAGAAGCTGGAAGACCTTTTAGAATATATGCAATCATTAATTTATCCTTTTTTGTTATTGTTTTTTCGTAAGTTTCTAATATCACGTAGTATTGACATTAAATCTTCTGCTTGAGCTTTGAGCAAAGAACCACCATCAATATCTAAATTCCAAGTTAATTGCTCAACAGTTTCTTTAATATCATATAATACCGCTTTAGCTCTGTCTTCTAAATCAGAAATTTCTTCCATGTTATTTTACTTACTTCGTCCGTCTATATTGCCGCGATCATATGCATCATTTGCAACATGCTGAATCAGCAAACTAAGCTTGTTAAGGGCTGAATCACTTAAAAGAAAATATTCTGCACGAATCTCTTTCATTGTATCTCCAAAAACATCATCTTTTTCTATGCATTTGGTAATTGGGTTATACTGTGGGAAAGATTCTTTCGTTAAATCTTAAACATCTTTAGCTGAAAATTTATTAACAAACTTTTCTAGATCCTCACTAGTAGCTCTGTGACTTCCTTCTGACGAATCAGCAGCCCACCGCGCCCACTTGGATCTCAAAATAGATAAAATTTCAAATTTGTTAAAATTCTTACGTGAAAGCATTCTAACACATTCTGGCCAACTTGTATAACTATCTACAGAGTAGGCATTTGATGTCTGTTCGACGATTTCGTTAATTTCTTTAATTGTCAACATTAATTTTCTTCCTATGTTTGGGTTGGCGACGGCGTTCTTTTGTGCGCTTATCAGTTATCACTTTTTCATAAATAACTTTGCTGCGAGTACGATGATATTCGCTTGCTGGTATCGTAAATGTAATAACTGGTTTCATTTTAGCCTCTGAATGAAAAGAAAGTGAACGGTGCAGTTCCATTACCAACTTCGCGACGCAAGCCTTCTGTTTTTGAAAGCTTTGCAGCAGGAACAACTGGAGTCTCAGCCACAAGCTTTGCGGCTGCAATCCGTTCATCAATTGCCTTATTTTCAGCAATTCGCTTCTTCATCTGCTCTGTACTCGTCTGCGTTCTTTTGTAATCTTTGCTTGTCGTTGTGCTTATGCTCATATAATAAGTATAACAGTTTGGTGTATCTAAGTCAACCATCAATTTTATGCTTTGTTTTCAACAAGTTCACCAGCAAGAAACTTGCGTTTCAATGTTTCGAGATTGTTGACGGCTACGCTATATCCATCAATTTTTCCTGTTAGATAAAGAGCCGCAGACGAATCATTGCGCATTTCAACATGGCGTCGATCAGAAAATGCTGAAATATCAGCCTCAAGTTGAGCAATCTGTGAATCAATTTGTTTAATCATACTATTAATGATAGCAGTTTTGGTGTGTTCGTGTCAACCACTTTATATACGCCAGATTTATTGATTGGTTTGCTAAGTATCAGCCCAAATGTAGCAAGTATATCTTTTACTCTATCATTTGCTTCTAGTTGACGCTCAGCTCTGTAATATACCCATGCTATAAACTTATTGTTATCAGTAATTTGTATCCCGCCATGCCCTTCTAATGCTTTATTGATAGGGTCAGAAATCTGTATAGCTGAGGCAATATTTGCCCTTACTTCTTCTTTGGACATACCACTATATTTTGCATTCATATTAATACATGTCAACAACATTAAATATCAACTTAGATCTACCCATTCTTCCCAGTTGAGGCACAGATTAGCCTAAAAGTATCCAAGATTTTCTTAACATCTTCAATTAATTGATCTTGGTATTTGCTTTGTTTTCTGTAATATACATGTACAACTGGATCTCCGTCAACAAATTCAATCTCTGCTTTGCCTTCTAGAGCTTTTCGAATAACTGAGATAGTTTTTTCTGTCATTTTAGCCTTTGTTTTCAACAACATTAAGTCTAATTTCATATAATTTAGTGAGCGCAATGTTAAACCCCACCAATTTTCCCGTTCTGTACATCATTTCTGGTCCAGAAAGAGCTGATAATTCAGTAGCACATTTCTATGCTTCTTGCTTAAGATAATCAATTGCAAGATCAATTTGTTCATTCATATTAATAATTATAACAGTTAGACAACTACATGTCAACCAAAACAAAACGTCGTTTAAGCAATTCTGAGGGCATATCTGGTACATTAGCCCCAACTTTAGTTAGAAAATGCGTTATACGACGTTTTGTGGTTATATCTCTATTGAAAACAAACGACTTATTTGCAGTATACAAGTCCTCTGAGTATTAAATACGTTAACTGTTCAGTATCAAATGTTGTTGATGGTGTAATTATTGTAGATTTATCTATTTTTACATTTTCTACATCTGCTCCGCGTAGGTCTGCTCCGCGTAGGTTTGTTCCACGCAAATCTGCACTGTTCAAGTTTGAACCACGCAAATCTGCATCACACAAATTTGTAAAACTTAAATTCGAATGACTTAAATTGGCAGATCGTAAATTTGTGCCACACAAAAATGCTCTGTACAAATTTACATGGCTCATATCTGCTCCACGCAAATCTGTATAGTATAGATCTACCTTACGCAAATCTTGACCATGAAAATCTTGTCTATCTGAATCACAGTGACAAGATTTCCATAGTAAATCATTATTGTTTGGAGATTCGTATAAATCAATCATGTCACTGCATGAACTGCGATGCAATAATTTCTAAGTCAGTGGGCTTGATACCTTCATTAACATCAAAAATTGTATCAGCTAATTCTTTAGAGCTTACCAGAACGCCACGACTTGAATGAAGCATGAATAAATCGTAACAATTTGGTTTGTTGATATGTGTAAACGCTTTACCAAGAATACCAATTGCATTTTTATTTGATGCAACATTATTTGAATATCGACCATTAATGGTAATTGCAGCGTCACACCAAATAACACATCGATCAACTGCATCGATAATTAACGGCATCAATTGCTTGCTTGTGCTTGTGATATCAAATCTATCCACAACAGTTTTTGATTCAAAAACTTCTCCAGACTGTGATTTGTTACGTAATTGCCAACCTGCACTAATTTCTGGAATAGTATTAAATGTTTGACCAGTAAAACTATTGACCATCATAATAACATATCTAGAACCACTCTTAACAACTTTTGATAAATCGATATCAATATATTCAGCTGCTCCGTTAGGTGCAGAAGTAATATCTCCACTGTGGAAAGCTCCAAACTTGTTGTCTCTTAGATTATAATAAGCAATGTCCTCCGACTTATTCCAATCTCCATCATATAAACAAGCACTCAAGTCAAGATCGGTTCTTCCTTCGCCATCTTTCCAATGAATGAAGAATCGAACAACATTTTTTCCGCCTTCAATTGCAACTTTACTACCACGTACTAACCTCCGCAGGCCCGAACTTGCGCTACGTTGACTGAATGGCAGTAGATAATTTTTCAATTCAGGATTAATATAAATCTTTCCTAAATTTGGTAATTGACTAAATCGATTTGATAAAACATTGCTGCAAATATTTGCCACAGACAAACAATTTTGAAATTGTAGGTCAGGTAAAGTATTAGGAATACATTGTACTTTAGCAATATTTCCTTTTGGAAAAAATACTCGATCTGTTGATGGTTTCATCCGATTATAAAAATGCTCTTTGACTTGTAATAGAACTGGTGTGCTTACTTTGTCAGCAACTTTCTTCCAAGCATCAATTAATAATTCAGTATCTTGAGAGTCACGAACGACTTTATCTAAACGACGAGCAAAATCGCCTGGTCGCGAAGACAATAAATGTCTGATTACTTTGGTATTTTTAGTCTTAATAGCAGATTCAACTTTACTATTAAAGCTTTGATCTAAATTTCCAGAACGCAGGCGATAAAATGCTTCCCATGTATTTGGAAAATGCTTTCGATATTCACCAGGGTGAAGTTTTTCTGCTAGACGTATCCAACGACCAGCCCACCGCGCAAGATCTTCATCACTACCATTAGATGATTCTAAAAATCCTAATAGTGCTCTGCGTTCACTACGTTTGAAAGTTGTAAACTTTGTTGGCGTTGCTAAACTAACATCTCCACCATTCATTGCACATGCAATTCGTAATACATCAGTTGCAGTTTTAACATACCCTTTTAGGATTAATTCAACACCCGGAGTCTTATTTTTGATCAGCAATGAACCAATAATAGCTAAATTCTCTTTGTTTGGAATAGGTTTTGTAAGTTCAATATCTCCATTTTGAACAAACCATTCAATTGCGTCTTTGTCTTCTTGACTCAAACTTGTGTTACTTGTTACAAGTTGAGAAAAGATATCAGATAGGTCTTGTTCTGAACCAAGTTCAAATACTTCCAACTTAATCTTATCACGCAATGTTTCACGCTTTGATGTTGCAAATTTTGGAGTCCAAATTTCAAATGCACCGTCTGTGATGTCACTCAAAAATGCTGTAAGATAATGAGCTGTTGCATTTAGATATAGAAATGACTCAGTTGCATCCATCACTTGACGTGGGAAATTTGGATACAGTGGTGCATACTTTGCAACACCACGAGCATTCTTCAGTTCAAAAATAACTTCATTATGAATAAGTTCTGCCGTGTATTGGTCTAAGCATTGAAATGATTCCAAAAATGCGAGACTTGGAATATATCCTAAACCTTCACAATTACGGCAAAATGCTGCAACTGCTGCACCTGAAATAAAATTATTTTGTTGCGGAATCAAAAACTTGTTACGTTTCTTAAACAGAATTGTGTTGTGTGTCATATATTTTTAAAGCCCGGATATCTAAGAATCTATATCAATATAAGTTTGTTTTAGAAGGAAGATTACTTAATGGCCGGGCTGTCTCAAATTAGTATCGACGACGGGATTCGAACCCGTATTAGCAGAGTGAAAGTCTGCTGTGCTGACCATTGCACTACATCGACATAATTGTTGGATATTAGATGATCTAGTTTAAACCAATTTTAATTTTTAGAAGGAAGATCAATCCATTGCCAACAAATTTATTTATCTATTATTTCTTTACTCTTTAAGTATAGCACACACTACACAGCATCGCAACCGCATCGTTCAAATTCTTTTATACATTCTCGTCTTAAAGCAGAATTTATAAGTTTAATTGCTGTTGGCTTTCCAGCCCGTACATCATCACACAAAAGTTTAGCGTCTTTCAGACCTAAATCAGTGTAAGTTCGAACAGTTTTAATTGCTGAGATAAAGTTGGCACCTATATATTTCAAAGTGACTGTATTACCTTGATATCCAGACAACATTTGCATAATTAGATCATATTTTAAATCAGGGCTAATACTATCTGCAATTTGATTCCAACAAGTTTCAGCTTTTGCTGGTCCAAATGCTTCTGCAACTACTTTAAGTAGGTCATATCCTACCGTGATTAATTGTGTTTTAACTTTTTGGTCTAAATCTTCGTAGTTCATATTATCCTAACTTAATGCTCAATGCAGTTAAAAATTCAATATCGTAAAAATATATCATCAATCCACAGTTGGAATATTTACCAATTATACTTGTAATATAATCTTGTGTACTTAACCAATCACGTATTTCATCAAATCTTTCATCAGATACTTTTGGTAAGCATATCAAATAAGTATCTCGATATTCATCACATTTAATAGTTTCAAATCTTAACATGATTACTTCCATCGCAATGCAAACAATATTGCATCTTCTTCGTTTTTGAAATAAAATGAATTTTCAAAATAATTTGAGCCCCATCGTTCTGTTCTTGCTTCTTGATTAGCTCGCCTATAACCAAAAGTTAAATCACACCAATTTTGTATTTTGAAAAATCCTGATCCATTGTGATTTATATTTATTGCATACCAATCAGCATATTTTGGTAGTGAATTATTCATGTCAAGTTTCATTTCCAACGCAATGCAAACAATATTGCATCTTCTTGTTTACTGAACAAAAAATTATCTGTTAAATATGTTGATTGAAAATAATATACCCATCTTTCTTGTGTTTTATCTGAACCAAATTCTTTAACTGCCCATCTATACACCTCAGAAAAGTTTATATCAACGAGTTCTACTCTGTACCAATCATTCACATCTTAATTATAACACATTTGAATAGACTGTGTCAACTGCTCATCTCCATCGCAATGCAAACAATATTGCATCTTCTTTACGCCTAAATATAAACTTATCAACTTCTGGCTCAAGATCAAAAATAAATCTCCAACGAAATTCACCTACATCATCACCAAATTCATCTTCAAGCCAAGCAAACATTTGACTAAAATCTTCACTATTTAAAATTTCAACTTGGTGCCATTTATTAAAGTTATTATTTTGTATCAAGTTTTATTTCCATCGCAATGCAAACAACACCGCATCTGCTTCTCTTTTGAATAAAAAAATATTTGTTGGTTGCATGAGTTCAGTGGACCAGTTATAATCCCATAGCCCAATATCTCCAATCATAATCATTGATTCACCAAATTGATCAACAGCCCAAGTATATACTTCAACAAAGCTTGTTAACCTGGTAATTTCAACTGTATAATATTTTTTCATTTCCATCTCAATGCAAATAATACAGCGTCTTCTTGATTTATAAAATCAAACTTTAAATACATCAAAGATTTACGATATTGCCAACGAATATTGTTATCATAATTATGTCCAATGTTTTCAAAAATCCAATTTATTACATCATTGAAGCATTTGCCACTAATTTCAACTGTAAACCAATCACATATCATATTATTTCCAACGCAATGCAAACAACATTGCATCTTCTTTTCTTTTAAATGAAAAGGTATCTAAAGCGGTATTTACATCAAAATAGTACGACCATCGATCATCTCTACAATTTTGTTCAAATTGATCAACAGCCCATTGATATATTTCTAAGAATTCTTCTGTATGAGTAAGTACTTCATCTAATTGAACATTATACCAATCATTCATATGAAATTGGACTCAATTTAACGCCAGCTTCGCATAACATTCTTCTAACTCTGTTATTATCATCTTTGTACATTGTACCAGTTTGTTCCCAAGCTAATTGTTTCTCAAGTGAATAAATTACTTCTTTAATACCTACTTGAATAATTGCTCGGGCACAATCTATACATGGAATTCCATACAAATATATTCTACAACCATCTAATGGAACACCAATTTTTGCAGCCTCAAAAATTGCATTTCTTTCGCAATGTTCTATCCATTTATATTTTTCAGGACGTAAAAGTCTCTCAGGCGCAGTATCATCTATACCACGCGGAAAGCTATTGAATCCAGTCGCACGTATTCCGTTATCTGGACCAACTATTACACAACCAAATTTAGAATTTGGGTCTTTACTTCTCGACGATATTGGTCCTATTAAATTCATAAAATAAGTATTCCAATTTGGTATCATGTTTATCTTATAATTCCTTCTGCATTGCTTTCAATATTTTTTCTAATTTAGGAGATAGATTATTTACTTCTTGTGATAACATAGTGAATAACAGTTCAGCAAGAAAATCAACGTCATAAATTCTTTTTTCTGAAACATCACCAAACTTCAAATTAAAAAAAGATTCAGATTCTATATTTGTAAAATTTAGTAACACCATATCTTCTATTACTTTATACGAATATCCTTTGTTGGTAAATGTATCAAATAGATACTTTTCCATGCTAAGATTAACAAAATTAGATACATGTATTTTTATCATACTTTTACTTTTTGAATACCTAAAGGGATATACGGACTATAAAAATATCCAAAACCATAGTCATTGAATTTTGAAACATCACCAAACTTCAAATAGAAAAATGTTTCATTTTCATCATTAACAAAACATATTAATTGATAATAAATTTTACATATTTTTGAATAACATTAAAAATGTAAAAGGAACAACATCCTTATCAGAATGAGAAAAAACAAAAATGCTTATAATCTTGGTTTGTTGTTTTGCATTTTATGCTTTCTTCTCAATATAGGAATAAGTCAGCTAAAAGCTCAACCTGGGTGCCCCAACGTTAACGCCGGGAATGATCAGAATCTGGCATGTGGTACCAGTTGCACTAATTTAACCGCAACTTTTTTACAAACAGGAACTACTTCTGCCTATTCCGTTACATCTGTGCCCTATTCTCCACCCTATGCCTATAACACTGGGACTCCATTAATGGTTAATATTGATGATACCTGGAGTAGTGTTATCAATTTGCCTTTTAATTTTTGTTTTTTTGGCAATAATTATACTCAAGTTGTTGTTGGTTCAAACGGTGTAATAACTTTTAATACATCTGTTGCCGGAGGTTATTGTGCCTGGTCTTATTCTGCTACATGCCCATCATCAAGTTTGCCAACAAATGCCATATTTGGTCCCTACCATGATATTGACCCTTCAATTACAGGAGATTTATATTACGCCATTTTAGGTACTACGCCATGCAGAACATTTGTCATTAACTTTAATCAGGTGGCTATGTATAGCTGCAATAGCCTTAAAGCTACACATCAGATAGTACTTTATGAAAGCACTAATGTCATTGAGGTTTACATGCAGAACAAACCTTTATGTTCTTCCTGGAACGGTGGTAATGCTGTGATTGGTATCCAAAACAGTGCAGGGACTACAGGATATACGCCACCGGGACGTAACACCTCTCAATGGACTGCATCAAATGAAGCCTGGCGTTTTACGCCAAGTGGCCCTGCTAATTATACTTTTGTGTGGATGCAGGGAGCTACACAGATAGGAACCACTCCAACAATAAATGTTTGCCCTAATCAGACTACAACGTATACAGCAAAGGTCACTTATACCAGTTGTGATGGCACTCAGGATGTTCTTACTGATCAGGTTACTGTGAACAGGACACAAGTACCTACTATTGGCGTGAGCCCTGCCACTTCCAATATATGTATGGGAGGTTCACAAACCTTAACGGCCTCAGGCGGCACAAGTTATACCTGGAGTCCTGCTGCCGGTTTATCTGCTACTACCGGGGCTACAGTTACAGCTTCTCCAACAGTAACAACAACCTACACCGTTACTGGCACAAGTAGTGGTTGCACAGGTACTGCAAGTGCAGTAGTAAATATTTCCGGAGGACCAAGTGTGACTTTGTCACCTTTCTCATCTGTTTGTGTTTCAGCTCCAGCATTTGCTTTGTCAGGCGGATCTCCTTCAGGAGGGACCTATTCTGGAACAGGTGTCAGCAATAATATGTTTAATCCATCTGTAGCAGGTGGTGGCGCACACACAATTACTTATACTTACACTGATACCCAAGGCTGTATGGGCGTTGCATCCCAATCTATTAATGTAAATTCTACAGCTCCTGCCAATGCCGGCAACGATCAGATCGTATGCCAGGGACAAAGCGTTAATCTGACTGCTTTCGGTGGCGTTACATTTTTATGGAGTAATAATTCACAAACACAAAGTATTAACGTCACACCTGCTGTAAGCACTAATTATATTGTTACTGTCACTGATGCCAATGGGTGTACAGGTACCGATGCTGTTTATGTCACTGTAAATCCCCCTCCCAATGCCAGTGCAGGAATTCCTGTCACTATATGTAACGGCAATTCTACACAACTCAGCGCCAGTGGTGGTATAACATATTCATGGTCGCCTGCTACCGGCTTAAGTGCAACAAATATATCAAATCCTGTAGCTAATCCACTGGTAAGCACAACATACAATGTAAATGTTGTTAACATAAACGGATGCAGTGCATCAAGCAGTGTGGCAATTACTGTGAAACCTTTGCCTGTAGTTAATGTAACAGGGAATAATGCCAGTTGTGCCGGCTTAAACAATGCCTCGGCAACTGCTAATACAACAGTAGGGACTTCTCCTTTTCAGTACCTCTGGAATACTGTTCCTGCTCAGACTACACAAACAGCAACCAATTTACAGCCGGGAGTCACTTATAATGTAACTGTTACCGATGCCTTCAGTTGTACAGGTTCTTCAAATATTGTGTTGTCTACACCTACACCATTAACTTTATCTTTAATAACGACTGATGCCCAATGCTTCGGAAGTCATGACGGCAGTGCTGCAGCTACTGTAGCTGGAGGCACACTACCTTATACATACATTTGGCAACCTTCTGGCACAGCTGGCAACGTGAGTAATGTAAATACACTTTTACATGGCTCATATACGTTACAGGTTAAAGATAATAATAACTGCACTGTTGATTCTATATTTACTATTAATCAGCCGTCACAAATTACCTATTCTGAAATTATCACCAATGTTTCATGCCATAACGGCAACAATGGGAACATTATATTACAGGTTTCCGGAGGGACATCTCCCTATGGATATATCTGGTCAAATAGCTCACCCTCATCACCATCAGCAGGCAATCTGTCAGCAGGGCCATATCATGTAACTGTTACAGATGCTCATTTATGTGATACAGTCATTGATTTTACCATTAATGAACCTCTGGCTTTGGCTGTGTCACTTACCCCATCTGATTCATTTTGTATAGGACAGACATTTACTCTTCACGCTACTGCATCAGGAGGCATTTCACCTTACAAATACTTCTGGAACAACAGCCTCCCTGCTGTTTCATCACAGACACTTCAAGCTCAAAGCACTACTACATATACAGTTTATGTTACTGATACTAATAATTGCATTTCACCAACAGTAAGCACTACTATGTTTGTATTTCCACAGATTTCTGTATCATTAAATGCCACACCACCATCTGTATGTTCTGGCAATGCAACTACTATACAAGCTATTGTAACTGGAGGTAACGGAGGTCCCTATAATTATCAATGGAGTATTTCAGGTTCAGGGTCATCAATAAGTGTGAGTCCTCAGCAATCTACAACCTATTACCTGACAGTTGCAGACAACTGTGGCACGCCACCTGACAATGCACAAGTTCTGGTTCAGGTTTTTCCTGCCCCCCCCGTAACATTTACAGCTGATACAATTTCGGGTTGTGTGCCTCTGCTGGTTCATTTTAGTAATTCTATCGCACCGCCACCGGCATATTATCTCTGGGACTTTGGAGATCCTAATTCAGGAAACAGCAATATGTCAGCTGCATCAAACCCATTTCATATGTACAACAGTGCCGGGGTTTACGACGTCTCTCTCACAGTGCAGACTTCTAATGGATGCACTGTATCAGCTCAGATAAACAACATGATAGAATCATATGCGTTACCCGTTGCTTCGTTTTATACAGATCCTCCTGTAGGTTCTATTGAAGAACCTATTATTGAATTTGTTAACACAAGCATAGGAAGCTCTCAATGGGTCTGGTGGTTTAATGATGTTTCATCAGGTCTTAACAATACTTCTGCATTACAAAATCCAACTCATTTTTTTAATAATACAGGATTATATCAGGTTATGTTAATTGCTATTACAAACCATGGCTGCAAAGACACTTCTTACAGACCTTTAAGGATAAACGATATTTTTTCTATTTATATTCCTGATGCTTTCACACCTAATGGTGATGGGCTTAATGATTTCTTTATTCCTGTCTTTTCTGGTGTACAGAAATTTCAGATGTTTATTTTTAATCGTTGGGGTAAAAAAGTTTTTGAAACCGAAAACATTTCAGAGCCATGGGATGGTAAAGTATTTAATGATACCGAAGTAGCCATGATGGATGTTTATTCATATGTAATCGTTGTAAAGGATAACAATGGGAAAGATCACCATTACGTTGGCAAAGTAACTTTGCTTAAATCAGATCCTTACTAATTTAATGATTATTATCAATGTCATGTTTGTTTATTGATGCTAATAAAAGTATCATGTTTTCATATTTTTTTATACTTTTGCACCCTGTTTAAATAAAAATCACACTAATGATGGAAGACTTTAAAAATTTGAAAAGTGGAGAATTTCTTGTAAAAGATATTGATGCGAAAAATATTTTTATACCGGAAGAATTTAACGAAGAGCAACTGATGATAGCTGAAACCTGCAAGTCATTTGTTGAAACTGAGATTTCCCCTATACTAGACAAGATAGATTCCGGAGACAGAGAATTAATGAAAAATCTGCTAAAGAAATCAGGTGAATTAGGATTGATGGGTATTTCTATTCCTGAGGAATTAGGTGGATTTGGGCAATCATTTATCACCCAGATGCTTGCTGCCGAAATAATTGGAGGTGCTTATTCTTTTTCTGTTGCTTTTATGTGTCATACAGGTATAGGCACCTTGCCAATAATGTATTATGGCAATGATTATCAACGTCAGCAATACGTAACAAAATTAGCAACGGGTGAGCTTATAGGAGCTTACTGTCTTACTGAACCGGGAGCCGGAAGCGATGCCAACTCAGGAAAAACCTCAGCCAAATTAAGCGAAGATGGCAAGCATTATATCCTCAATGGACAGAAGATGTGGATTACTAATGGCGGCTTTTGTGATACACAGGTGGTTTTCGCCAAAATAGACAACGACCGTATATTAAGTGCTTTTATTGTTGAAACTAAAATGCCTGGAGTGGTCATTGGACAAGATGAACATAAAATGGGGATTAAAGGTTCTTCAACAACACAAATCTACTATAATGATGTTAAAGTACCTGTAGAAAATCTTCTGGGTACCAGAGGCGAAGGCTTCCGCATTGCCTTAAGCATCTTGCATATGGGAAGGATGAAACTTGGTTCTAATGCTATAGGTGCTGCTAAAGCTTCTATAAATCAGACTGTTAATTATGCCAATGAAAGAAAACAATTTGGAACTTTAATATCAAATTTTGGGGCTATCAAATTCAAATTAGCCGAAATGGTTATACGTACTTTTGCTCAGGAATCGGCCATTTACAGAGTAAGTAATGATATTGATTCATTATTGAATAAATTAAAAACTGAATATACAGATTACGGTCATGCTGCTGTTGAAGCAATAAGTCATTTTGCAGTTGAAGACGCTATATTGAAAGTTTATGGTTCAGAAATGCTTAGTTATGTCGTTGACGAAGGTGTTCAGATTCACGGGGGGATGGGTTTTTCTGCTGAAATGAAAATAGAAAGAGGTTATCGCGACTCACGCATTAACCGCATCTTTGAAGGCACCAACGAAATTAACAGGTTACTAATTGTTGAATCAGCTATTAAAAACTCCAAAAAAGGCATATATGACCTTTCCAAAGAAGCAGATGATATTATCACTCATTTTGATAAGATAATAAATGAGCCTGCCGGTGATGATTATTTTATTAAAAAACAACGAATTGTTAAGAATTTTAAAAGGGCTGTCATCCTTATTATTAAGAGTGTTTCAGATACATTTAAAAAACTTGTTGAGGAGCAGGAAATTCAGAATAACATGGCTGATATTATTTCCGAAGTGTATATTTCTGAATCTTTATTATTGCGTATACAGAAATTAGAATCAATGAAGGACGGCGGTACATTTGCTATATACAAAGATATCCTTGATGTATATCTTAACGACTCAGCCAACAAGATATACCGGTTATCACTGGATGCTATTGGCTCACATATAGAAGGTGAAAATGCCACTAAATTGTCAGCAATGATAATGGCATTGACAAAACACCCTCTTATGAATGTTAAAGAAGCACGTCGTCGGATTGCAGGCAAGCTGATAGAAGATAACAGTTATAAATTCTAGTCTTAAATTATAGAAAATAAAAAAAAGGGTCAATTTTAAAAAAACTGACCCTTTTTTATTATACATATTAAGTGAATCTTACATCATGCCGCCCATGCCGCCCATGCCACCCATACCTGGATTTGGCATACCGCCACCTGCGTTTTCTTCTTTTTTATCAGCAATAACACATTCAGTAGTTAGAAGCATACCTGCAATTGAAGCTGCATTCTCAAGAGCTACCCTGCATACCTTGGTAGGATCAATAACACCTGATTTGAATAAGTTTTCATATTTTTCATTCCTGGCATTAAAACCAAAGTCACCTTTTTCTTCTTTAACTTTCTGCACTACAATAGAACCTTCAATACCTGCATTTTCAACTATCTGACGTAATGGTTCTTCAAGAGCTCTTTTAATGATAGCTATTCCAGTATTTTCATCTTCATTAAGACCCTTGAGGGTTTCTAGGCTATCTAAAGCTCTTAAATAAGCCACACCACCACCGGGAACAATACCCTCTTCAACAGCAGCGCGTGTTGCATGTAAAGCATCATCAAAACGGTCTTTCTTTTCTTTCATTTCCATTTCACTTGCAGCACCAACACTTATCACAGCTACACCACCAGATAACTTAGCTAACCTTTCCTGAAGTTTTTCTTTATCATAATCTGATGTCGTATTTTCAATCTGAGATTTAATCTGGGCAATTCTTGCTTTTATTTGTTCTGAATTCCCTTTACCACTAACAATGGTAGTGTTGTCTTTATCAACAGTAATTTTTTCTGCTTGTCCAAGATAAGAAAGGTCAGCATTTTCAAGCTTATAACCTTGTTCTTCAGAAATTACAGTACCACCTGTCAGAATGGCTATATCTTCAAGCATGGCTTTTCTTCTGTCGCCAAAACCCGGAGCTTTAACAGCAGCTATCTTCAAAGAGCCCCTCAACCTGTTAACAACCAAAGTTGCCAAAGCTTCACCTTCAACATCTTCTGATATTATAAGCAATGGCCTTCCTGTAGCAACAACTTTTTCGAGTATTGGAAGGAAATCTTTCATTGTTGATAATTTCTTATCGTAAATTAATATGAAAGCATCTTCATAATTTACTTCCATTTTCTCTGTGTCAGTAACAAAATATGCGGAGATGTATCCTCTGTCGAATTGCATACCTTCAACAACTTTTACAATTGTTTCGGTACCTTTAGCTTCTTCTATGGTGATAACACCCTCGTGACCAGCTTTTGACATGGCATAAGAAATAGTAACGCCAATTTCATTTTCGTTATTTGCAGATATTGAGCCCACCTGAGAAATTTCATCAACAGCAACTATTTCATTGATGATTTTAAGCTTTTCTTCATGACTCAATTCTTGTTTTTTATCTTTTACTTCTTTAAAGATAATTTCTGCTTTTTCAATAGCATTATTTTTAATTATCGCTCTTGATTGTTTTTTCAGATTTTCCATAACTACTGCAACAGCTTTATCAATGCCTCTTTTCAGATCCATTGGATTAGCACCGGCAGCTACATTTTTCAATCCTGTTGTAATAATTGACTGTGCTAAAACAGTAGCAGTTGTAGTACCATCACCTGCAACATCAGCGGTTTTGGAAGCTACTTCTTTTGCCATTTGGGCGCCCATATTCTGGATAGGATCTGACAACTCAATTTCTTTTGCAACAGTAACACCATCTTTTGTAATTTGCGGAGCACCGTATTTTTTATCAATAATAACATTGCGTCCCTTAGGACCTAATGTTACTTTTACAGCATTTGCCAAGGCATCAACGCCGAATTTAAGCTCATTTCTTGCTTCTATATCAAATTTTATTTCTTTAGCCATTTCTTCTATTATTTTTAGTTATTAAATTTAAATTATTAATTAAATAATTGCATAAATATCTGATTCTCTCATTATCAGGTATTCATTTCCATCAATAGTAATTTCAGTTCCGGCATATTTTCCGTACAATACGGTATCACCTTCTTTAACTGTCATTGGTTCATCTTTTTTTCCTGCACCAACAGCTACAATAGTACCTTTTTGTGGTTTTTCTTTAGCAGTATCGGGAATAATTATTCCACCTGCAGTTTTTACTTCAGCAAGTGCCGGCTCAACTACTACTCTGTCAGCAATTGGTTTAATGTTTAATTTCGTCATTGTTTTTTATTTTAAGTTAGACATAATTTTTTATTGACCTGCCCCGATTGTCGAATTTTGTGCCAATGTAAAATAGATAATTATTAAAACGGGATAGTTTTGAGGTTATAAAAGTCTTTTATAGCATGATACAATCAATATTACAGTAAAACTTATGAGGGGTTTTTCAATATTACAGTTAAAGAATAACAGGACATCTTTTCAGTATATATTAATAAATAAAAAAAAATGTCAGAATACTATGACATTCTGACATTTTTCTAAATTTTTAATAGTGTTATTTGCTTCCTGCCTTTGGTTTTTTACCCTGAGTTTGTTGTTGACCCTGAGGTTGCTGACTCTGGTTTTTCTGTTGTTCTGAAGTAGGTTTATAATCAACAGGTTTAGAATCCTGAAAGTATCCTTTAAGTTGAGATTCAGCACTGACTTCTACTTTATTCCGGGGAATAACAAAGATAGACGCTAAACTCAGTACCACTAAAACAATGGCTAATGTCCATGTAGATTTTTCAAGGAAATCAGCAGTTTTACGAACACCCATTACCTGATTAGAAGCAGAAAAGTTTGAGGCTAACCCACCACCTTTTGAATCTTGTACCAATACAACAAGGATAAGCAAAACACAAGCGATAAAAATCAAAATAGAGATAAAAATATATGCTCCCATTATAAATTAAATATTAGATTGTTTTTTTAAGTTTTCAATTTGGTTTGCAAAGTAACTATTTTTTTCTGGATATTTCAACATTAATTTTTCAA
>Ga0118677_10007223_pt1 | contig 18434 bp, 11 predicted proteins | sample AliMusrvi5mmetaG_FD_86154 | JGI IMG/M metagenome (GOLD analysis project Ga0118677, IMG submission 86154) | reverse complement strand
ATCGACAATGAGCTTGGAGGTGGCGAAGAGCGTGCGGTGGAAGTAGTCCCATTCGGAATCATATTGCAATTCCACGATAATGAGTTCGTTCGCCGAGGTCTCCACCAGCATATCCAGCCGGTTGCTCTTGAGCTCTTCGGAGGCCACGTTTCCTTCGCTCTCTAGCAATTGGCGAACCGTCAAATCATCCCCAAGCAGGGCCGACAAAAATCCTTCCAAAATCTCAAAATTCGCCTTGTTCCTGAGCATTTTTTTCATTGCCCAGTCGAAGCTGATGAGAGGCCGCGCGTTCATGGCTTGAACTTGGCCGAAAGCTCCCGGATTGCAAGGGCAATCCCCCCGCCGGAAGAATCTCGCGGGATGGAACATGCGGAATAGGGTCGGCCATGGCATCTATTGGCGAAGAAACCTTTCCATATCACGGGTTGGCAGGGTGGTGTTGGAGCGATTGCCAGTAACAGCGGTCCAGCTGGTAGGGATCTAGCGAATCCTTCTTCGGATCAAACTCCGCAGGCAGCAGGCCATAGTTTTTCATTTCACGAAGGTAATGTTCGTTAGGCATGAAGCCGGGCATATCGAAGCGTTTGATTTTGTCGAGATTGTCTTTGCTGGAGACGATGGCATCGAGCAGCGCTTGATAATCCGGATCTGACTTATCCTTGAAGATGATGATGGCCTGGGCGTCGCTCTTGCGGCCCTTGTGAAACTGGCCGGTGCCACCGGCCTCCGGTGCCAAGGGCATCAGCAGGACTAGCGATTTATCAACATCCGTGAGGTTGAAGATGGTTTCCACGTTCAAGGGACCACCGCTGCGTGGCTCCTTGACGTGACATTCGTTGCATCGGCGCTCCAGCACCGAGCCGAATGCGGCATTGCCAACGGGAGGGACCATGCCCGATCCGAGCGCGGCATAGGTTCCCGGATAGGGAGCACCGGTCTCGATCCACAGCCGCACCATCTGCTGCTCGGCGGCGCTGGTCTTGACGTCATGATGCCCGCCGGCAAGCTTCTTGAGCAAGGGACTGGCCGAGGAACCAATCGTTCGTGGAGCGCGGTTGCCGCCTGCGTCCCGTCCGTCAGAGAACTGGGCCCTTTGGGTCAGCGTGACATAACTGATGCTATAGATCGTGCCGCGTCCGCCATCGAGCAATACACCACCGGAGTTAGGGCCGCCCTTTGGCGTGGGCAGCGGTCCGTGACAAGCAAGGCAATGGCGGTCAAGGATAGGTTGCACGTCACGGGGAAAATCGAAGATATCAGGAACGCCAGCGATCGGTGTGATAGGGTCCGGCGGGTGCTGCATGGCTAGGCGCGGAGCCGCTGCGACAGGGCTTTTGCCACGTTCCTCATGGCATCCCACGCAACCGAGGGTTTCCCCGGGTTGGACAGTCATGAAACTTTGCATGCGTTTGACCGAGAGGTTGTTTTCATCAAGCGCGACGAAAAACAAGCTGCGCAACGCGGGTAGAACCATGTGAGCGGAGCCGTCGGGATCGACCGGCACCGTGCCCAGGACCCGCTCCAAGGTAAAGGTGCCGCCCATCGACAGAGGTTCCTGGGTGCCGGAAAAATTCACCGGTTTGGGCAGAGCCTCGAGCACTAGCAATTTTTTGATGGTGCCCATTTCGACGCCCTTCATATTGCGGCCGATGTAAACATTGTCGAGAGTGACCGTGCCAGTGGCCTTGCTCCGGTCGGTCATCGCCGGAATGATGCGTTCGCGGGGACGCGGCTGGACCGGCCGTGGTTCGTGGAGCCAACCGCTCTTGGTCCACTCGGCTGGCATATCGTAGAGCCTGTAAATGCCGCCGGTCCCATCGAGCACACTGATGGACGTTTGCCCCGCTACAAGATAGCCTTTTGCGGACAGCGGATAGGGGTCTCGGAACGTGGCATTGCCCGAGATTGAGCGGGCCATCTTCTGATCGTCGGGTCCGTTTGATGGATCGACGACGGTGACGATGCCCTCATGTTCCTTGGCACCGTGGCCGGGCGAGAACGAAGCCACCACATTGGCGGTTCCCGGGATGGGTTTGGCATCGATCATCACCGTGCCGGGGTGCATGTTGCCGTAGTAAACCATTTGTGAGGTTCCGTCAGGGTTCATCGTCCACAGGTGATGAAACTGGACGCGGCTGCGATCGATGTATTCCCAGCGCTGATAGAGAATACGTCCGTCCGGCAACAGCCACGGTGTGTTATCCTGTTCGAGGTTGCAGGAGAGTTCGTGGATATCTCCTCCATCGGCGTGGCAACGGTGAATGGTCGCCACCCGCACAAACCAGCACTGAACCATGCGTTTGCAGCGCGATGAGCAAAATACCAGATCCCCGTCCGGCAGATAGGTGGGCTCGATGTCATCGAACGGGCCGTCGGTGATCTGCCGCAATCCCGAACCGTCGATGTTGATCTCGTATAGGTGGTAATACGCTTGTCCGCCCTTGCGGTAAGAAAAAAGGATTTTGCAGGCATCATAGTCCAATTGCGGGTCGCGCACGCCGCCGGCCTCGTCATGGAGCAGGGTGAAGGCCTCGCCTGTTTCGACGTTGAGACGGACCAGGCGGCCGCCCTCATGATAGAGATTTCGTTTAGGATCATCAGACCAGGTGCTAAAGTTTGCATACCAATGGCCGTCGCCGTCCACCTGGCGCACGGCGAAGACCACCTCACGAACCTGATGATCCTTGAGGATGGCAACGGCCTTGTCGTGCTCCGGGACGGGCGCGTCCGCAGCCAGACTCGGCTGGGAGGTGAAAATTGAGCCAAGCAAGGCGATGGCGAGGAGCCATTTTCGTGAAGGAGTCATGAATGATGGTGGGTGATGAATTATGGGTTGGGATGTGGATTTGAGCTCAAGCTGACGCGGTGGCGGTATTCCTCGCGGTCCTTGACGACCCAATCGTTGCCGCCGCCTTGAGCGGTGGTGGGTTCCCATCCGTTGTTATTTTCGTTAGGCTGGCGAACGATACACTGTTCGACGAGGCCGGCCATCTTCTTAAAGTTAGGATCGTCCTTCGTTTGCCATGCCTGGAGTTGCCCCCAACCGCCAGCAGCGATGGCCAGGGGCATCAATAGGATGCGACTCTCGTCGGGCTGGGCGGGATTGATGAGCGAGCGTTCGGGTTGATTGGCAATGGCGTCGCCGAAGAGAGATTTGATAAAAGCACGCAATTCGATCATGCCTACTGCGGCGATTTTTCGTTCCTCCAATTTATTAGGGAAGAGATCGCCGTAGCACTGGGCGTTGAGGTCGAGCCAATCGATGATTCTCTGAAAGCTGGCGCGGTCCAGGACGGCATCCCCGTGGTGCTTCAGCAGCATCTCGGGGAGTTTGTTAGCATAAGAATAGTAAGTAAACGGACGGCTGATGTTAATTTCCAGACTACCCATAAAATCCTTGGAGCCGAGTCGATGCTCACCCATTTTAATCAGTTCGACGAGCGATCGCGGCCAAGTGATGGCCCCGTCATGGATCAAGTCCAGGTTTTTCTTCGGTACTTCCAGGCCGTGGCAGGAGATGCAATAGCGGTCGAGAACCGGCTGCACGGTGCGCATAAAACTAAGTCCGCCGTTGTATTGAGGGCCGGCAGGCGGAGTGAGTTCGAGCGGAGCACGGGTACTGCCATGGCCGGATCCTAACATGGTCGGACTCGTCAGTTCCGGTTCGTGACAACCGATGCAGCTGCGGCTTTCACCCTTTTGGAGATAGAACAGGCTATTTTCGGTGAGGATGGCGCGGCCGTTAGCATCGAGGGCCTGCAATTGAAGAGACGTCTGAGGTGGCACTTTAAAATAGACCGAGCCATCGGCCGCCACAGGCACGGTACCGAGGACTTTCTTGGGGATCTCAACACCCACAGTCATGCTGCACGGCGCACGGTCTGCGCGGGGCTGTACACCCAGCGCGTTGACCCGGATCGCCTTGATCATCCCGGGCTGGATTTTTTTTTCGGGATCGTTGCGGGTCAACGCCACGTTTTGGATATATAGCGTGGCAAAGTTAGGTGCGGCGGGCTGAATGCTTGCAGGGAAGGCGTGTGGGCGGATGCGTTTGCGGATAGGGATAGGTGAGACTGAGGCGAGCGTCGGGTTTTCGAAGATGAACTCGCGGCCGCCGAGCGAATCGACGAGATAGATGGCGCGGTCGTTTTCGGGGGGCACGTTGCCTTGGCTGGAAACCGGGTGATTGGCGCGGGACGTCAGGATGAGGTCTTCGGTGATGGGATAGGGATGGCTGAAATGGGGGTTGGGCCAGCCATGGGTTTCCGAGTAGGGGGTTTCCGGGGTGAGGTGGAGGATGGAAGGCTCGCCATTTTCGCCGAGGCTATTATCGATTTTAACGATAGTTCCCGTATTAAAACTGTGATGGCCCTGAGCGGTGGCCAAAATTTTGCCAGATCCCGGGATGGCCGTTGCTTCTACTAATTCCATCGGGGCGTTCATATCGTTGCCGAAATAATGAGCGATGCTAGTACCATCTGGGAGGCACCACCAGAGTTTGTGGAAATACATTTCATGGCGGTTCGTGTACTCCCAACGGGTAAAGAGGATGCGGCCGTCATTGAGGACAGACGGTTCGTATTCGTTTTCATTGGCAAACGAGAGTTGGGTGATGGCGTCGCCATTGTGATCGCAGCGGTGGAGGACCCAGGCGGGATTGTAGCGACCGCCGTGGCAGCGTCCGAACGATTGGGAGCGGGTTGAGACGAAGACGATATTGCCGTCTGGCAGATAACAGGGATCGTTATCTTCAATCACAGCGGTGGCGCGCTGGTTCCAAGTCTGGAGGGAATCGCGGCTGGTGCCGGTGAGTTGGCGGACCCAGGAGCCATCCACGGCAGCTTCATAAAGGCAATAGCGTTTTTGGCCGGGGGCAGTGTGATCGCAAAAAGCAAATACCACTTTGTCGGCGTCGTAGTTGAGGTCCGGGTTGCGAACCGCACCCTTGGGAAGTTTTCCTGCTAGAATCGGTGTAGCTTTCGGGTTGGTTTTCCAGTTGGTTAGAACAGTGAGACCCAGGCCCGGGCGGCTGTGCATGCCGAGGTGCTGGTCGCCATTGTGACTGTAGCTGGTGGGAGGATTCTGGTTGATGAGGATCCGCTCGAAGTCAAGCGCGGGATGGGCGAAGACGAGAAGCCGACGCAAGGTGCGGATTTTGATGTAGAAGGCATCATATTGGTCCGGGGGGATTTTCCCGTTATTCCAGAGCTCGGCGAGCGATTTGAATTGGTTGTGGATGGCATCCGGGACGCTGCGGAGTTTGGCGATCCAAGCGAGTGTTTGGCGGGTTAGCTCAAGGGCACTGCGAATATCGTTAGGCTGGGCCTTGCTAACATTGGAAGGGGGAGGATTGAAAGCAACGGGCTGAGGGCTGTTGGCGGTTGGGGCGGGTTTGTCCGGGCGGCTTCCTTTGCCGCCGTTGGCGGCGGCCTGATCGGAGGTGGCGAACGAGATGGCTGGTTCGGTGGGCACGGCCAGGTCGCGCAGCCAATAGTCGCTGATGGTTTTTTGAAATTCCTTGTCGTCTGCTGCGCAACATTTGGCGAGCGGGATCAAGCAAACCAGCAAAGACCAGAAACATTTCAAGCACTGAATCATTTCCGTGTAGGTCTAGAGTTTGGTGGGCCAGCGCAGTTCCGGGTTTGGCGGATTTTCCGTAACCTCGGGCATTGGCAGGATCATACGGCCCACAATCTTGGGATTTGTCATCCCTGCTTGCGATGTGTCGATCCCAGCGCCAAAGGTTGTATCAACCCCATGCCCGGTCAACGGAAACCTCGGAGCACCTGACCTCGACCTTTTGTTAGCAAAGGGAGGCATGATTGCATGCCAGTGCCACGGTGGCCGGCCGCCCCCGGCTACTGGCCCCCGACTGATTGCCCTTGTGGAACCGGTTGGCATGAATTATTCAGGCGGGCGCCCCGTCATGCTGTTCAGCACCTATACGTTTCTGCTGGTATTCCTGCCCCTGACGCTGGCGGGGTTTTTCCTACTTGGGAGCATCCACTGGCGGTGGAGCACCGTCTGGCTGACGGCCTGCAGCCTGGTATTTTATGCTTGGTGGAAGCCTGATGCCGGGCAACCGTGGACGCCGTGGTTTCTAGTGCTAATCGTTTCGTCATGCGCTGGCAACTACGCCTGTGGCAACGCCATCGCGAGATCAGCGATTCCTGCGAGGCGCCGCTTGCTGGTCAGCCTCGGGGTTGCGACCAACCTCCTGCTGTTATTTTATTTCAAGTACCTCGGCATCTTCGCCACTTGGTCCAACGCGTTGACGGGCTGGCCACAGGCGGTTCCACACTTGATCTTGCCGCTGGCGGTGTCGTTTTTCACGTTCTTGCAAATCGCCTTTTTGGTGGATGTGTACCGGGGGGATCCGACGGGCTACAATTTTGGGGATTACCTGTTGTTTGTGACGTTTTTCCCCCATCTGATTGCGGGGCCCATCGTTCATCACCGCGAGCTCATCGGCCAATTCCGGCCGCGCATCACCCGGCCCAGCCCGCGCTTTCTGGCTATCGGATGCACCGTGCTGGCCATCGGGCTGTTCAAAAAGGTGGTTCTGGCCGACAGCTTGGCGGCGACTGCCACGCCCATATTTGAATTTGCGGCCACCGCCAGCCGGGGTTTGTCGATGGGCGAGGCGTGGGTCGGCGCGCTGGCCTACAGCCTGCAAATTTACTTTGATTTTTCGGGATATTCGGACATGGCGATCGGGGTTTCGTATTTGTTTGGGATTCGGCTGCCGCTCAATTTCGATTCGCCGTACAAGGCGACCTCGATCATTGATTTTTGGGGGCGCTGGCACATGACGCTTTCGCGGTTTCTGCGCGAATACCTGTACATTCCGCTGGGCGGCAACCGCTGCGGCCCGCAGCGCCGCTACGCAAATCTGATGGCCACCATGTTGCTCGGCGGGCTGTGGCACGGTGCCGGCATCACCTTTGTCATTTGGGGCGGGCTGCACGGCCTCTACCTGTGCGTCAACCACGCCTGGCGCGGTCTTCGCCAATCCCTCGGCTGGCGACCATTGCCAGCAGCCGTCGCCGGCCTGCTCACCTTTGTGGCCGTGGTATTGGCCTGGGTGCCATTCCGCGCCGGCAACTTCGAACTCGCCGCAGCTGGCAATGCCCGTCTCGCCTGGCACACCAGCGCCCGTTTCTATCAAGCCATGCTGGTCCCGCAGCGTGGTCCGCTGTGGACGCCCATTGCCGATGGCGACATCATGAAGGCCCAGCGTGCTATCCGCCCGCTCGGCTATAGCCTGCTCATTGCCTTCCTGTTTCCCAACACCCAACAATTCCTTGGCCGCTTCTCGCCGCATTTCCGGAGCACCCGGGAAGCCGCCTGCCGCCGCCGTCGCTGGTGGGGGTGGCGGCCGGTTCCGCTTGCCGCAGCATTCATTTTCATCCTGCTGCTCGTCGTCACCCTCGAAATGGAAGGTGGCGGCGAGTTCATTTATTTCCAGTTCTAGGCCACCCCCGATCCCTCGCCCAGCGCCATGTTCCGCCGACCATTTTCCCGATTCCTGCGCTGGTTCGCCGCGCTGACGGGCGGCTATTTGGTTATCACAGCGCTGCTTACCACCACCGTGGACCCATGGCGCATCAACGCCGCCCCGTGGGCGATGGCCACCCTTGATGCTTCCCGCGAAATCAGCCAAACCACCCGCGTCGGCAAGGCCGCGCTGGCCAACCGTGGCACCTGGCAGGCTGTGTTCCTCGGCTCGTCGCGGGTGGAAATCGGCCTCGATCCGACGCATCCCGCGCTGCCGCCAGAGCGCACCGTGAATCTCGGCTTATCGGGCGCTAATCTGCTAGAGTGTCTGGCGGTCGGCAACTACACGCTTGACCGAAACCCGCAGCTCAAGACGATGATTCTGGGCATTGATCCGGGAGATCTGCACAACACGGCCGACAGCCGCAACGGCAATCATTTCTACCAAACCCCGTTTGCCGACAACAACCGGTCCCTCGAGCGCAGCATCAACCAAATCATCGGCTGGCGCGCATTCAGCGACTCGATCGCCACCATCAAGCGCCACCTCAGCGGGCCGGCACCCAAGTGCAGCGCGTTCGGGCAAATGCTTCAGCCGCCAGACCACGGCAACCTGCGTGCCTTCATCGAGGCTGCGTTCATGGAAAGCAGCCCCGACCAGTGGGCCCTGCGGCCACAGGTATTGTGCCAACAGAAGGCCGGGCAGCTCAGCGCGTTCATCGAGCGGGTGCGCCGGGCCAACATCCAATTGTTCATCATTCTGCCGCCGCAACACGCGTTGAAACAAATCCATCCCACGATGGACCGGCCGGATGCCATGGCTTGGGAAGGCGACCTGCATGCGTTGATCGACATCTGCCGGGCGGCCAATGCAACCCCCACCTCTGCGCCACCGGTCCAACTTTGGAGTTTTCTCACCTTCAACCCGCGCACATCCACCCCGATGCCCATCCCCGGCGCACCATCCCAAGCCATGCCGGATTGGTGCGACCTCGGCCACGCCGGCAATATCCTCGGCCGCCAAGTGTTGGACACGCTGCTGGCCGACCGGCCCGGTGCATCCGCCGTCCCCTGCCCGGTCGGAGTCAACCTGCTCGACGGCGAGTGGCTGGCCATCCGCAACGCGTGGATCGAGGATCACTGCAATTTTTGTGTTAGCCACACGTCAGATGTGGCATGGTGGCGCGGGTTGATGGCCCGTGCTGCCGCCAAATCCCAAGCCCCCGCACATCCACCCGGTTGATTTCTACTGGGCACCTCACCTTGATTCCTCTGTCCCCCAATACGGATGGCGGAACTGATGGCATCTTTCGATTTCATTTTTGATATCAATCGTTGACATCAAAATCCGGCTGCGTAAGCTGCCACCGATGAACGCAGCTAAAACACTCACGCTTCGCTTGCCGCTTGGCGTCTATGAACGAGCCAATCGTCTGGCCACGAGCCGTGGTCAAAGCCTCAACCGGCTGTTTCAGGACGGTCTCCAATTGCTTGATTCGCAAGACCGGGAACGGTGCCTGTTCGATGACTTCAGTGCCATCGCAGAGGCACTGGGCGATGATTCCTCCATTGATTTTGCCTTTGCTGCCCAAACCGAAACCCTCGGCGAATCATGAACCCACCTGTCATCCGGCGCGGTCAAATCTGGCTGGTGGACTGGTCACCGGGCCGTGGTTCCGAGCAACTCGGCAAACGGCCCGCTCTCGTCATCCAAACCGATGCGGCAAACTCCAACCCTCACTACCCCAGTACAATAGTCATCCCTCTCAGCACCAAGGGACTGCCCGTCGCCACCCACATCCCTATCGAGCCTGATGCCAGCAATGGCCTGCGTGAGAAAAGCTGGGTGAAATGCGAACAAGTTCTCACCATCTCAAAGCAACGTCTCGACCAGCAATGGGGCCATCTTTCAGCGGCCGCTATGTCCAAAGTCGAATCCGCTGTCAAAACCGCCCTCGGCATGTGGAACGATGGGTGAACTGGCCATCGTGATCATCCCCTCGCCGCCTGCCCAGTCGGCGTCAACCTGCTCGACGGCGGCTGGCTACCCATCCGCAATGCGTGGATCGAGGATCACTGCAATTTTTGTGCCAGCCACGCGCCGGATGTGACAGGGTGGCGCGGGTTGATGGCCCGCGCTGCAGCCAAGGCCCACACCCCGCTCCCGACCCCAGTTGACCCCTGATGGATACCCCGCTAACAAATGTATTTTCACCAACCAGCGGTTGCGACCGGCCGAGGGTGGCGATTATTCAAAAAAGCGACGGGCTGCTCACCTGGTGCAAGGATCTGACGAGTGCCTTCAACGAGGCGGGTGCCATCACGCTGGCCGCCAATTGCCGCCCATCCACACTGGGCGAACGCTGGATTCGCCACACCAAAAACCAGCGCCTGCTGATGAATCCGGCCACCTCCCGGCGGCTGGCAATCATCCTCGGCGCGTTCGCTCCCGATCTGGTGGTTTTTCTCAACTTTCCGAGTTTACCGGAACAAGCCGCCGCACTCCTTCGCCAATCACTGGGGCCCGGCGTGCCAATGGTCGGCTGGCTCTGCGACAGCGTTGATGCCCTGCCAATGGGCCATGATGCGTTGCTCGACGCCGTTTACTACTTTGATTCGGCCAGTCTGCCGACCTTGCGCGAGCATTACCGGGGCTCGCCTGCGAAATTGGAGTTTCTGCCGCTGGCAGCCAACCCGCTCCGCTACGCCTGCCGCCCCATCCAGCTGGCCGACCGCCAACCCAGGCTGGTGTTTGCCGGTAATTGCACGCCGTCGCGCCAACGCTTCGCCGCCGAAATGCGCAACCTCGGCCAACCCCTCGACCTCTACGGCCTCCACGCCGGCAATTGGCCCCAATTCTGGCGCAATCGCAAACTCTCGTCCGCCGCCCTTGCCCGGGTCTATCAACAATACCTGCTCAACCTCAACCTGCTGCAAACCGGCAACACCACCAACGGCCTGAATTTACGGGCCTTTGAAATCCCCTGCGCCGGCGGCCTCGCCACCTATCCGGCAGTACCCGATCTCGCCCGCTGCTTCACACCCGATGAGGAAGTTCTCGTGTTTCAATCCGCCGAAGACCTCGCCGAAATCGTTCGATCACTCCTTCGTGAGCCGGAGCGGGCCCTGGCCATCACCCTCGCCGGCCATCGCCGGGTGCTGCGCGAACACACGTTCTATCACCGAGCCTGCCGCTTGCTGGACGACGCCCTCGGCCCGGCATTCCGCCCAGCCATCCCCCCTTACCTCGCCGCCTCACCATGACAGCGCCAACCCTTGCACCGCAGCCCCTCCGTCCCGCAGACGGCGTGCTGGTCATCAACCTCGACCAACGGCCGGAACGCTTGGCACGCTTCACGGAAATGGCCAAGCTAACAAGTTCGCTCGACGGCTGGCAGCGCATCCCGGCGGTCAATGGCGTGGAGCTTGCCGACTACGGCCAACTCCCGTGGTTCCGTCAGCGCCAGCGCGACAAGTGCTGGGCCGGCCGCGCGGGTTGCACCCTGTCGCATCGCAAAGCCATCGCCCAAGCCCACGCCGCAGGCTGGAACAGTGTTCTCATCCTCGAGGATGACGTCCAACCAGGCCCGGCCTTTAACGACTCTCTCCAAAGTTTCCTCGCCGCCAGCGCTGCTTGCCCAAACCCATGGCAAGTGTGCTTCCTTGGCTTGTCCCAACAAGTCGGCCCATGCCGCAAACAACTCTCCATCGATGATACCCATACGCTCTATCAAATATTTGGATGCACCGGCACTTTTGCCTATATCTTGAAGCGCGAGTCATTTGAGTGGCTGCTCGCCAGCCTGCCCACTGAGGAAGCCATTTGGCCATGGGTAGCCAGACACCGGGCAATCGACCGCTGGTATGCCCGCAATCTATCCGGCCGTTTGACGGTACACGCGGTATCACCGAGCCTCATCGGCCATTACACGAGTTTTTCAGACATTGGCCAGCGAGCCGGTGCCAATCTGCTCGTCTCCCCCAGCGAACCCGACCACCAAGCAAATTTGCAACCGTGCGGGACCCTCACCTATCACATCCTTGGCGCTATTCTCCGCGTGAGATTTTGCCTTACCAAATTAGTCAACCGCCTCCAAGGCCAGCTCAAGCGCCAGCGCGGGTTCTGAGCCCGCCTCCCCCATTTTTCTCCAGCCATGTCCCTCCTGCAAACGTTTTCGCTCCTGCATCACGCCAGCCACCAAGCATTTCCCATCGGTAGAAACGGCAGCGTCATCAAACGCGCTAAATTCATCTGCCGCAGCTGGCCCGCCCGCCAGTTCAATCTGCTCTGGTTCCAACTGCTCCGCGATGACGGGTTCCTGCGCCGCCTCGCCGCCCATGACCACCGGATCTATCGAAAACTCTACCGCCCTTACCTGTCCACCTCCTGGAGCAAACCCCAAACACTCGCCGCCCTCCAGGCCAACTATGCCTTGCTGCAGAAAATCCTCCCCACTGCCACCTTGGAAAAAATCTTCCTGACCGACGAATTCTGCCTGGCAGAGTGGTGCGCCAACCGCACCTATCGCTTGCATCTGACCCACGATCCTCGGTTCTATCAAGAGGGCGAAATCACCCTCAGCCTGCGCTGCCCCGAGCTCGGTGAGGGCGAACTCGCCCTGCTCTCCGCCACTCTAGCCCCCACCGGGGACGGCCGCCTGGCCATGTTTATTGGCGGCCTCCAAGGGGCGGATCGTGCGCTGGGTGCCCCGGCCATCAAGGATGCCGGACGGGATTTGCACGGGCTGCGACCCAAAAGCCTTATCGTCATCGCCGCACAATTGCTCGCCTGCCAATTGGGTTGCCAACGCATCCTGGCCACCACCGCTGCCTCACATGCCTACAGCACCGATGAGCGCCGCCAATCCGGCGAACGCCAGAAAATGTTCTTTGACTATGACGCATTCTGGCTGGAGTGCGACGGGGTGCCAGAGGGTCAGGCTTTCCTGGCACTGCCTCTAACCAGCGCCCGGCGTCCCCGCGAAGACATGAAACCGCAGAAGCGCCCCATGTATGCCCGGCGCTATGCCATGCTCGACGAAATTGCCGCCGCCCTCGGCCAGCGCCTCCAGGTTAAGAATTTGCAACCACAGATCGGCGCAGATCATCACCCATGAATTCTAGCAGCGGCAAACGCATCCGGGTCAAGTTCCTGTCCAAGTCCCAAGCTTCGGATAACAACTACGACCTGTGGCTCAAACGCTTCCCTAACAGGATTCCGCGCTGGGGTGCCTGCGACTTCATCTTCGACCAACACTGCCACAACTATGACTGGCTGATGGTCTATGACGACCTGCCGAAAAGCGGCGACGAACGTTTTCCTAACTGGGCCGAACAACTCCCCTCTCTCAAGGAAAACTCCCTGCTCATCACCGCCGAGCCTTCCATCATCAAAAACTACGGGAGGTCCTTCGTCAACCAGTTCGGTTGGATCCTCAGCAGCCAGGAACCGTGGGCCATCAAACATCCCCGGGTGATCCTATCCCAAACCGGCTACGTCTGGTTCTACGGCGGCAGCGGTGCCCGCGGCTCCTATGATGTCCTGGCTAACCAATCCCCTCCTCCCAAGCCCCTGCCCATCTCCACCGTCTGCTCGGACAAACAGATGCGCCACACCCTCCATCACGCCCGCTTCCAGTTCACCCGCGACTTGAAAGCCAAACTGCCAGCCCTCGATATCTTCGGCCAGGGCGTGCGCCCCATCGACGACAAGGCCGACGCACTCGACCCCTACCAGCTGCATCTGGCCATTGAAAACCACGTGTGCCGCCATCATTGGACCGAAAAACTCAGCGATCCGTTCCTCGGCCATTGCCTTCCTCTCTATCATGGTTGCCCTAACACCACAGACTACTTCCCTCCGGAAAGTTTCATCCCGATCAACATCCACAACCTTGATGAAAGCGTCGAGCGCATCCAGCGGGCCCTGCGCGACGAAGAATATGCCAAGCGCCTGCCAGCCATTTTGGAGGCACGACGACTGATCCTCAATGAGTACGCCCTGTTCCCGCTGGTGGCACGGCTCATCGAGCAACGCCATCAACTCCGCGGCGACCAACCGCTCTCACCTCACTCAATCTTCAGCCGCCGCGCCGTCCGCCGCAAACAACCCATCTCCGCCATCCGCGACGCCGTGGACAAATCGATCCTCCGCCTCAGACACCGGTTCTCCTAATCCAGCCACCCGCCATGCCCAATCCTGTCAGTTTAGCAATCTCTGATCAGAGCACGGGCGTCCCTCCTGTGAAGGAAGACATATCCACCGCCCGCCGCCTGCGCGTCGCGGTGAGCACCACCGTCAACCACGCTGAAATGGACCGCCTTTGCCCCGCCCGACTGACGCGCTGGGACCGCTGCGATTTCCTGCTCAATCCGCCGCGCGGCACGGCCTGCGACTACTGGATTGTATTCGCCGGCAGTCGCGAACACGACCTGATGTATTGCGATCCCGCCAACACCCTTTTTATCGCCGGTGAACCACCTTCCAAAAAAATCTATCCGAAAACGTTCTACGCGCAGTTCCACCGAGTCGTCAGCAGCCACGCCACCGACCCTCATCCGCAGGTCACCACAAGTGCCCCCGGCTTGAACTGGCACGTCGGCCTGTCCCGCGATGCGGATTGCTACAGGTACGGCTATGATGAACTCAAACAACTCGCGCCGGAGGTTAAGTCTAACAAAATATCAGTGGTTTGTTCAAACCTAACAACCACAACCGGCCAACGCCAGCGTCTGGCCTTGCTCCACCACCTCAAGCATGCGTTAGGCGACGCCATGGTCCACTACGGCCGCGGCTTCACCCCGATCGCGGACAAGATGGAAGCGATCTTGCCGCACCGCTTCCACCTGGTATTGGAAAACTCCTGTTCACCGGACTATTGGACCGAAAAACTCTCCGACGCCTATCTGGGTTGGGCCTATCCGATTTATGCGGGCTGCCAGAATCTTGGCGACTATTTTCCTGCCGCAGGCTTCACCGCTGTGGACGTCAACCAGCCCGAACAGGCGCTTGCCATCATCCGCGATTTGCTCACCGCCGCGCCTGCCCCGGATGCCGGAGCTGTCATGGCCCAATGCCGCAATCTGATATTGGATGTGTACAACCCGTTTGCCCGCTTTGCCCATTGGGCGCAAATGTTTCATCAGCCGGACGGCCGTCCCCAGCCGGTGGCCATCACCACCCACAAAGCGTTCCGGCCGTTTCCGCGGGGCCTCATCCACCGCTTGAGCACCGCTGCCATTTGGCCTCGGACATCCTCAGACCGAGGGGGAAATTGACCTTCAGAACTTAACCAAGCAAGACTCGAAACGGAGACATGTCAAAACTATGCGCTCCACAATTTGATTGATGATTGACAACACATGATGGCTCATTTCCTAATACGCTGGGTTAAGTTAGCGCTTATGGGGCTGGGCACCCTGCCTGCGCCACAAATGGCCCGGGCAGTCTGTGATCTCACTTGAGCTTGGGAATGAGACCGCTGAATGAGAGTTTGAAGGCATAAGCAGGCGACTCGAAAGGCGGCTTGCCAACCTTGATCTTGAGCCCTTCAGCATCCTGAGTGTAGGGCAAACTTTCAGCCGTGCCTAGCAACGACACCCCGGTCAGGGTCTTGAGATCGATGCGCGACGAGGCGAGGGATCGGACCACGAGCTGGTCGTTAGACCAGCCGAGATTGGTGACATAGAGCACGGTGTTATCCTTGTTGCGGGTGAAGCGGATACCCCCATCACCATCCGTGGCGAGCACCCAGCAGCGGCTGGAGAACAGCGCCTCGCCGATGCGGTCAAGACAGCGGCCCATGTCGGTTAGAAAAGTAACGGTCTCGGGTTCCAGTTCGCCCTCTGGCGTGAGCGGCACATTGAGCAGCAAATTGCCACCCTTGCTGACGGTATCGACGAGCATGTGGATGGCATTTTGCACAGGCATGTAACGTTTGGTGGCATTGCGGATCCAATACCAATCGGCACCCATCGTTTTATCCGACTGCCACGGGTAATGTTGGACGGTATTCGGATAGCCGAACTCGTAGTTATTAATGGCAATGTTCGGCTTCCAATCGAGTTTGATAGTGGCCACGGCTTGCAGCTTGCCATTGTTCCACTGCTGATTGGCATTATAGAAATGGGCGAGCACATTGAGGCCGGCCTGTTTGAAGGGGATGCCGCCGTCGGTATAATAGAGATCCGGGTGGTACTTATCCATTAGATCGCACAGACGGTCCTCAAAATTCTTTTCAAACGCCGGTGGTCCGACGTCGCTGCGCTGCTCATACCAGAAATCAGGGAACGCCCCGTTGTCCTTCCACTTCTCGCCGTATAGGTCGGTATAAGCCGGGTCCTGGCCATCATAGGGAACCCCCGCCATGGGTCCGGACCTATCAGCTCCGTGCGACGGCTGCAGCCAGCGGTAGCTGCGGGCAAAGTGTGAGGCCACACCCAGCCGCAAGCCCTCTTTATCGACTGCCTTGCGCCACATGCCGACGATATCCTTGCCGGCAGTTGCGACCGAATTCCAGCGCGGCTGGTATTTGGAATCCCACATGTCGAAGTTATCATGATGGACCGCAACCGGGACCACGTAGCGGGCACCCGCCTGCTTGTACAGTTTGACGTATCGATCCGCCTGGGCTTGGTCGAACTTGGGGGCCGTGAACAACTTGCAAATGTCCTTGTAACCAAACTTGGACGGATGACCGTAGGTGGCAACGTGATACTTGTTGCCCTCACTGCCCTGCTCGTAAATCCACCGGGCATACCAAGTGGTGGCAACCCCGGGGATGCTCATCGGGCCCCAGTGCATGTATATGCCCAACTTGGCGTCCGCATACCATTCGGGACTCTCATATTGCTGCATCGACTCCAAGGTCGGCTCAAATTTCAGCCGTGCCGGTTCGCCGGTAACCGAAGGCGCAATACCGACCTCGCAGAACGTGAGCGCGGCGATGCCGTTAGCCCCGAACAGCAGGTGTGCGGGCTTGCCATCCCAGTCCTTGCCAGTTAAATAAGTGATTGATTTCGCCTCGGACGGCGCGCTGAGCTTGAGCGTGAGAAGATTGTCGGCCACGCTACCCGCAGCCACGGGTGCCACAGTCTCATCGAGATAGAAGGAAGACTTGATTTCGTCCTTCCAGACGACAGGCTGACCAAAGTCGAGGGCTATTTCATCGTGTTTACTGCTAGTGAACCAAGCACGCTTGAGGTTGGGCGCACCGACCGGTTGTTTGGGAACCAAGCCGTAGTTATCTTGCTCGACGAGCGGGCTCATGAAGTGGGCGAACTGGGCGTAGCCCGCCAGATCAAAGTGGCATGATCCACGGCCGGCGTGCTCGGAGGCGGCCCCCACGGTGGACATGGTTCGCAGGTTGGAAAAAAGACTGGGCAGCGTCCGCTGCGCCTCGCGGATAAAGTCGTCTTTGGGACCCATCGAGCAGGGCAACGGCCAAACTTGATAGACATAGTAGTTTTTGATATTCGGATAGTCCTGCTTCCAAGCGGCCGCCATATCGACAAAGTACTGCTGATAGGACTTGTAATTCCAATCGCCGGTGGGTGCGCCCGAACCGCTATCGTTTTCGCCCTGATGCCAGATGACGCCACGGATGCCGTGAGTGAGTTTGGCGGCCGTGATTCGGGTGAGCAGGCAGCCGTAGATTCTGTATGGATTGCGATAGAACTCGCCGCTGGTGTCAAAGCGGTTGGCTGGATTGACCTGGTGCTGGAAAATCGGGGTACCGCCCACCGCGCCGTTGATGAAGCAAAGGGGAATGCTGTACTTGGCGACGAGGTTGGTGGCGAGTTCCATGCCCCAAGCGCCGATCTGGTGGTTGCCGTAATCCGGCTTGCCCCAGATATGCGTGCGCACCGCGTTGCCCCAACCGCCTTTGATCGAGCCTTCAAGCTGGTTGCCATAACTGCGAATCCACTCGCTCGCCGGCGTTGGGGCGTCTTCGGTCGGACCATTGTTAGGACCAGTTGCCTCGGCATTCGACTGGCCGTCAATGATATAGGCGTCACCACAGACGATGTTACCGACGGTCTTGACAAGTTTTTCGGTGGCGGCGGACTTGGTGCTGAACTCGACCTTGTAGTGGATGAGACCTGGCTTGAGCTTGACGGTGAAAGCATAGCTCTTGTCAGCCGCAGGCTTCTGAGTATCGGTCTTGATGAGTTTATCGTCGGCGTAGAGTTTGAGAAACACCGCATCTGCCGGCTCTTCAAGGGTTCCGTTGTAATACAGCGTGCCCTCGTTGTGGTCATCGCGGGCATAGAATTGATTGGCTTCGGGTTGCTCATCCTTGGCAGACGTGCGCTGCACCCAAGGATCTGTCTTGGGCTCGCTCACCACGATGGAAGTCGATGCATCATAGTCCGCCCCACCGTTGTTGAGCACCAGCTTAACGGTGATTTTTCCGCTGCATTGCGAGCGATTGAGGATCAGGCGGTCTGCCGCTGCCTCCTTGATCACCGCGCCGCCGGAAACACTCCAAGTATAATGCAAGTCCCCTGCCCCTTTGGCTTGCATGGCAGCTAGATTAGCGATATCCGGGCAAATCTCAATGCGCTCGCGCCCATCCCAAGTCGCCGGGCCGCGCAGGTAGAACACCGGCTCGGGAATCGCTTCCTTGATCTTGACACTTAGGTTCTTAACCTTCACCTCGTTCGGATAGATAGCCTTGCACTGCAGCACGAAATCCGTGTCGGCAACCACCCGCCCGGCGTTGAACGTGTATGCGAGTTGGTCCACGGCGACGACCGTATCAACGGCATCACGCTTGACGATCCAATAGATTTTCTGAGCCCCGGCGGCCTCCGCTGTGACGGTTAGGTTCTGGCCTTCTTCGACTTCAATTTTGCCCGGGGAGACTGAAAACGCGTTGCCTGGCTTGACGAAGCAGCCGACCAGGGATTGCTGGGGTTTCTGGTTTTCATATTGC
>Ga0118677_10007222_pt1 | contig 18438 bp, 15 predicted proteins | sample AliMusrvi5mmetaG_FD_86154 | JGI IMG/M metagenome (GOLD analysis project Ga0118677, IMG submission 86154) | reverse complement strand
GAAGAATATAATATAAAACTTTAGGAAAACTAATCTAATGACAACTTTAATGTTACTAAAATTGAATTATTGGATAAAATTATGGCAGTAATCGGTTTGTTTACGATTCAGATTTTAAGTCAATAAGTCTCGGTAATTTTATTCAATGTACATACCAGGAATGATTCAATTCCCCAAATAGTTCAAATTACTTTTAATATCCAAAGGATCAATAATGTTTCAATACCTGATCTTAAAACTAAATTTTCGTATATGCATTATTAGCTTCAAAATTCCATTTTTAATACTTCTTTATCTTCAGATACTTCGGGAGCAGTAATTTCTTTCTGTCGGATTGCCATAGATATGATTTCAGCGATGTCATGGACTGGCAGTTTGTTGCTTTTGGCAAAGGTTTTTTTACAGAGAGGACATGCTGTTGCTAACATATCAGGTTGGTAACTTAGGTATTCATCCAAAACATTATCTCTAATCTGGTTACGCTCGTTCATTTGTATTTTTATGTTGGCAAGGCTTCCTCCGCAACAATACGCCCCTTCTTTTTCATTTTTCATTGGTACCAATTCAGTATATTCATCAAGCAGCAAACGCGGCTGATGATATATACTGCTTCCTCGTCCCAATTCACAAGGATCGTGGTAAACCACTCGTAGTGGTAGTTTATGAATGGCCAACCGATTTTCTACCATCAGTTCTAACAAATATTCAGAATGGTGCTGAACTTTGATACCAGGCAAAGCATAATCTTCGTTAAAAACTTTGTAACAAATAGGGCAGGAGACAACCAGCATTTTAGCCCCAGTGGCCAGTATTCGCTCCCGGTTGTGTTCGATCAGTTTTTTAGCCGCTTCAAATTGTCCCACCTGCATCAGAGGACGACCGCAACAAGCTGTTTTTTCTTCGTCCATTAACCAGTATTTGACTCCAGCCATTGTAAAAATCTCTATCATTGATTTGATGATGGCAGGTGTTAGATGTGTCATACAACCCGCGAAATAAATCACCTCAGTCTGAGGACTGACTGCTACCTTCCCATTCTTCAGGTATTCGTACGAAGAGTTATATTCCTTGGTCGATTCGATACGCTGTGTAATACGTAAATCATTCAATTCAAGTCCGACTGGGCAATCAGGCTGACAACGACCACAAAGCAGGCAGTTAAAGAGCTTTTCATCGGTTATATTCCTGTTTCTGATATGTTTCAACACATAAACCGATTGAGTGTCTTTTATGGCCACGTGATTCATCTGGCAACTATCCAAACAGATTCCACATCTTGAACAGGAATACACCTGGATTCGTGAAAAGCCGCTGATCCGTTTTTTGACCCGAATGCCATAATTCCTTAGAAATATAAGTACTACTTCAACCGGGATGTGCATATAACGTGAAACGGGCATAGCCATAAAAAATAATGCTAGTGAACCTGAATAGGCCCACCAGAGTGGCATTTCAAACAGATGAATAGGTAGGAGAGAAGCAAGCAAATTACCTGTTGGCTGGCTTATAATACTTCCATTGTGATGAATCCCTGCTGATACACTTTCGGCAAGAAAACGAAACGGAAATATTAGCCAGAGCGAACTTAGTGCAATTCGGTCACCGATTTTTAACTGCGTGGTTTTTTTCATACCAAACATACGGCTGTTCACTCGTTTATAGTATGCGAGCATTACTCCTGACAATACAAAAATGAGCAATAAATCCATGCTTGCAGCCAGTATTTTACCTGAAAGAGTTGTGGAAGGTTCAGTGACGAAATAGCGAAAGAAAATGGCTTTGTATGCTGGTACAGAAAGGCTGTGAAGATGATTGCAGGCATCAATATGTCCAACTACAATTAGAAGGAACCAGCCAAAGGCAAGGCTCATATGCATGTAACCCAGAACAGGATTTTTTTTGAATATTTTACGATGAAGCAATGATTCCATGAAGATCTCATGAAATGCCTGCAGACTTTTATGTGTTAACAGGTTATGCCAGATTCGGCTTTTATCAATGTGTGAAAGGCTTGAAATCCAGATGCCGACAATTATCACCAGGAAACAGGAAATAAACGAGAGTCCGATTGTAAATGGCCAGATAAACGACATTGTTTCCATAGCAGCTTATGATTTGACCGGATTATATTTCAGTATGCCCTTTTTAATAAGCATGATCACATTACGGATATTGATTCCACGAGGGCAAACCAACATACATTTACCACAGAGCATACATTTTCTAATTTCCGATTCGAGTTCTATAGTCTCTCCGCGACGCAATAAAAGGTTCATTCTTCTGACATTGAAACTGACCAGATCATTGGCGCTACACGTTGCAGTACAACCCCCGCATGAAAGGCACACTTTGAACGATGGTTCCATTTGGAGAACCTCGTTCAGCAGTCGTCCGTCAAACTGATCGTAGTCGATGGTGCGCTGCTTAATCACCGTGTAGCCAAAATCCTTCATTTATATTACTCTGTGGATTTACTGATCAATGTTTTATAAGCCAACTGCTCACTTCCAAAGCAGCCGAACGGGCATGCAAAATGGTATCATTTACCGACATCGGAGCAGTACAGCTTCCCGCCAGAAAGATTCCCTCCAGCATCGATATATTGGAATTCAGAAATGAGTCGGCTGTCTTTAAAAAACCTGATTCTTCGCAACCTATATTGCAACTTATTGCAGCTGAAGTTGTTCCTTTTCCGGCTTCCATACCTACAAGTAGTACTAATAAATCAACATTCATTTTGAGTGGTCGTCCCGAAAGGGTATCTTCAGCTTTAATCAATAAACTTTTATCCATCTTCTCCGATGCTTCAGACAAACGTCCGCGGATAAACTGGATGTCGTATTTTTCCTGAGCTTCCCGATATAGCTCTTCGAAATGTTTGCCATACATGCGTAAATCCATGTAAAAGCAAAAGATTTCAGCTTCAGGTAAATGTTTCTTCAGTTCAATGGCCTGTTTTACACCTGTAATACAACATACTTTTGAGCAATAGTGGTTCCCTGTTTTCTCATCGCGTGAGCCTACACAATGAACAAAGGCGATGCGTTTTGGATTCTGTCCTGCAGTTACAGAAAGGTCACCCCCCGATTTGAACAATTGTTCCAGATCGGCTGATGTGATGACATGATCATAAATTTTATAGCCGTATTCTTCTTTTCGTCTGGCGTCGAACAACTCATATCCTGTTGCAACAACGATGGCATCAGCTTCAAGCTGCTGATTGTCCGAAGTTTCTATGCTGAATTTATCCTTGTTTCGATGAACTGAATTAACTTCAGTATTCTTGAGTATGGTGAAATCTTTTTGGCGACACTTCTCCTGAAGGTAATCGGTGATTTTATCAACAGGAGTGAAGTCTGGAAATAGATTTGACCAGTTGTTGAGTTTACCGCCTATTTGGGCATCTTTTTCAATCATGGTTACCCAATGTCCGGCATCAGTTAAAGCACTTGCTGTTTCGATCCCGGCTATTCCACCTCCTATGATTACAATATGTTTCAAACTGTTTCTTTTAAGTTCCAATATTTAGTTCTATGTTGCGGGTTTCGAGTTGCGTTTGATATAACTTATAACTTGTATCTCGTTACTCGCAACATTTTTCTTCTGCTGCGACTGTAAACTTCATATATTATTAGTATTCGCATCTCACCATGGTTGGATGTCCAATTTGTTTCCCCTCCTTGTTTGCATATTTCAACTCAGGATCGTAATGTATTCCCATTTTGTCCAACAATGGCTCAACATTGGTTTGATGCATCTGCATGCCCATATCCCACGGATTATAACCAAGCACCAGACCTGCCATTTCTTCGTAAGTAAGTACCGGTATTCCCTGTCCGTTTTGTCCGAATGTTTTGCCTTCCATTTCTTCAATCACATATTGCCAGCGATCAAGGAACATAGGGCATCCGGGACAGTTACTGACAATGAAATCGGGCTTGAAAGGCTCCATGGATTCAAATTTCTTTCTTGAATTGGATACTGAATATCCACGATTAGACAAGATGAGATATTGTCTGAATCCAAACCCACAGCAGTGTCTGCGTTCAGGATAATCAATCACTTCACCGCCCCAGGACTCAATCATGCCGGCAAGTACAAATGGAAATTCGGCTCCGCCAATGCCCTTGCAAGGGAACATCTTCGAATAATGACAGCCAATGTGTTCCACGACTTTCAATGGTTTCCCTGTTTCGTGATTGATAAGCTTAAATTTTCCACGGGCAGCAATATCCTCTCTGAATTTGTATACGATATCGCTGGCGTGGGCCACATTCTGAGGCACTTCAAATTCGCGTCCTGTGGCCTTTTTAAGGTAACCCCGAATCTTTTCCAATTCTGCCGGGTACTCTTTCCAGGTTTCGATGATTTCGTTATAGATACCAAACGAGGTGATGCACGAAACGGCGATGTTTTGATAGCCAGCTTCAGTCATCAGGGCAAACTGACGTGCAACAATGGTTTGTATGGTGTCGAATGGAACAATATCCGAATGGTAGCCGATACCCGAACAGCTGGTGTGATGCGGATTTTCATATATATCCTTATCCAATTCCTTCCGTAATATTTTCAGAAATGTTTGTTCCGATCCGGGGAAAAAGTTCTGCCGGATACAACTGCGAACATAGAAGTAATGATCATCAGCAATTTCCTTTTGATAATCCTGCCAGACTTGTATTTTGCCTTCTTTTTTCATTATTGCCTGTTATGTTTGCCGTTGTTCGTGGTGAAAATGTGAGACACATAATCAGGATATTCTTCGTTGTCGTCAGTAAACCCCATACTCTTAGCCTTCTCTTTTGAAAAATATTCAATCATGTCAAATCTTTCGAATCCGCCGGTCAATTCAAAAATCCTATAGATTTCGTCAAGTGATTCCTGTGGGATTTTGCGTAATGCCCCTTCACCTTCTCCATTATAATTGGCTCCGACCCGCTCATAAACTTCTTCTTTATTCCCAAATATCCATTCGCCAACAGGACCCTGTTCCGGGTGCATTTCCGGCACAAGGTTCTCAGGAAGTACACAATATCCCCTGTAGACGATATTCTCGCCTACAACCCGTTTAATTGCCAATTGCTGCCTTCCTTTTTCTGATTCAGCAAAGTAGCCAAGTTCCTGCGAAAGTGACCTCAATGCCATGATAATAAGTCCAACACAATTACCACGGGGGCAGCGGGTTTTACACGACATACATTCGCCGCAATACCAGATCACATCACTTTTCAGGAGTTCTTCAATTCGTTTTTCGTCCTTGGATTGTATTATGCCTGCAATTATTCTTGGGTCGTAGTCGTAAAATTCTGCAGCAGGACAGATGGCCGTGCAAACTCCGCAATTCATGCATGATTTCAGACCTTCTGCTAACCGGATATCTTTGGCAAGTTCCTGGTAGATTTCCATTTTTTGGCTCATGGTAATAACAACACGAAAGTAGTTTTTCATTCGCTCATCCCATACAGCGTAAAATCGTATTTTTATATACGTATTTGTGCGTATCAATTTTAACGCGCTTGGGCAGGATATAAGATCAAAATTTTTTATACTTTTATAAGATATCAGGCATGAATTATACCTTTGCCCCTAATCTCAATTTTAATTGCTCTTTATTTATGGTTTGACCATGCCTGTTTGCACAGACGGTAAAAGGTTTAATTCGGTCCAGGGAATACTTTATTATTCTGAGAAGCTAATCACGTATATATATGATTGTGTAACACCACAGTTAATCAATAAAGACAGCATTGAGCCGGCTCTGCACCGGACTCGGGCGGTATTTGAGTCGGACCCGGGCTTCATGAATTAATCTATGATTGATTTGTAAATGTACTAATATTTAAATTTTAGTATAGTTATAGATCAGTCATAGTACAGATATATAGAAGGAATACCTACCCAATACCATCCCATACCTCTCCGGGATAGGACGCAGATAAAAGAATCAGTTTTGAGATAAGAAACTTTATTGAGGATGATTTGGTAATTCCACCTTGTTAAAATTAAAATATAGGGTCAGGTATTTTTCATAGTAAAACAAGTTAGGTTGACTCATTGGTCCCATGGTTTCAGGTTTGGTGAATTTTGTACCTATAGGATCTATTCCATGTAGAAAAGAGATGTTCCCGGATGGAAATTCAGGAGAAGTATTGTCATTATAAGCTCCTGCAGGTTTCTGAGGAGTGAATAAACGCAGGAATACATCTTCGTCAGGGCAAACTATAGTAAAATCCTGCTCTTTCGACTGAATGGTTGCCCAGTAAAAATTGCGGTGGTATCCTTTAAATTCGGGATAAATCCAGTACTTTTCACCGGTGATGGTGTTGTTGTAAGCTTTACTCCAAACGCTTAGCATGTTTCCTTTCATGCGGTTTTTCCATACCCTATAGGGGCCGTAACCCATCCAACGTATACCTGATACCTGATCTTCAGGATAATCAAAACTGATACCCATGAATTTATTCTCATTCGGAGCCTTATATAATACCTCCAGCTTGAGCCAACCCGATGATTGTATGGTCCATTTTACCTTTTTAAGATCGCCTTTATAGATGCATTCAACGATATAATTTCCATTCTCAGAATAATGTTTCAATTCCTGAAATTCGGCTGACCCTGATGCCAGAACAGGACCATGGATGAAACTGATCGGTTGATTATTGTTTTTTATACCTGACAGGAAACCGGTTCCCTTATCCCATATAAACGAAAGATCATTAATTTGAGCTATAAGATTAATTGCATCTTCATTGATTTTGACTTTACCCGTTTTGTCTTGTGGAATTATTTCTTCAGCAATCGTTTTTGCACTTTTTATAGGCCAGCTCCAGGTGTAAATTTCCCGTCCATAGGAATCGGTAGCTGTAATATAAATCACATCATTATCAAAGAAATGCGCTGGCAAAAATAGTTTTAATTTTCCCCTTTGACCGGGAGCCAAATCAGGAGGTTCGATGTTTCCTGTTTCATTTACTTTTTCATCAGTTCCATTCGGTTTAGCTAATTCAACCAGTTTATAGGTGAATTTACAATCCTTCAGATTGGTATAGATATATCGGTTTTCAATTGGAAATTCACCATTGAAGGCTGAAGTAATGTATCGCGTTTCGAAGAATACAGGTGACCATATTTCTTTAATGGCAAAAAAACTTCCTTCCTTTTCGAGATATGGACCCAGAATGCCATCGGGAGCATGATTTCCATCGGTATCAAGGATTCCGTTTTTATCGGTACGTACCACTGCCTCATCAGCATAATCCCATAAAAAACCTCCGGCTGAAAGTGGATTATTCAACATTAGTTTCCAGTAATCTTCCAGTCCTGCTCCGTGACCCCCATCATATATGCCATGAAGAAATTCGGTCGGAAACACAATTTTTCGTCCCTGTTGATGAGTTCCCACACCATAGTTGTAATCTTTATAATGCTGTGTATCTGTATTCCTGAATTCGGCCCAGGGATGGATAAGCGGACGTTTTTGAAGATCAATCTCATCAAAGAAATGATCAAGTTCATTGTTCCAGCCTCCTTCATTACCATTGTCCCAAACAACAATGGAAGGATGGTTTACATCACGGTATAGCATTTCCTGTGCAAGTACCGAACCGACGCGCGTGTCATATGCTGTTTGCCAGCCAGCCAGCTCATCGAGAACAAACAGACCAAGAGAATCACACACATCAAGAAAATGACTGTCGGGTGGGTAATGAGACATGCGCACGGCATTCATATTCATGTCTTTGATCAGGTTCACATCTTCAATGCTAACTTGTTTGTTAAGTGCCCTCCCTGTATTTGGCCTAAATGAATGACGACAGACTCCTTTAAACATGATTTTCTCACCATTTACATAAATACCATCACTTTCACGTAGTTCAACGGTACGGAATCCAATTTTTTCGCTGATTTCGTGAATTACTTCCAGGTTATCTATCAATTGAATATCGACCTTATACCTGTTGGGAGATTCAGGTGTCCAGGGTTTAATGTTCTCTGCAAAAGTCTGCAAATGAGCAACTGTTTGATTTTTATCCAGAATTATAGAAAATGGTGAGCTTACAGGTTCACCTGTTAATGTCTTTATCTGTGCCTTTAATTCCATTCGCTCACGAATGTTTTTCAGATCTACATCCATCTGGAATGAACCGTCTGCTTTGGCATCCAGGGCAATCCGTTCGATATTGATACGTGGTTTTGCCTCCAGAAAAACAGGACGGAAAATGCCCCCAAAGATCCAGTAATCGCATCGGCGCTCAGCCTGGTTGACTCCTTCATTCTCGGAATGTTTGGCAACTGTTACTTCGAGTAGGTTTTCTTTTCCGTATTTGAGTAATTCACTGACGTCATATTTAAAACGGTAAAAACTACCCTGATGCATTCTGCCAGCCGTTGAACCATTGATTTTAACTTTGGTATCCGTCATTGAACCATCAAAAACAATACTGACCTGTTTGTTTTTCCATTCTTTAGGGACTTGAAATACATGTTTATAAAGTCCCAATTCTTTTCCCCTGATTTCATCCTTGTCAAGGCCATAATTGTAAGTCCCAAATCCCTGCAGTTCCCAGTTAGACGGAACCGGGATCTGTGTCCATTTGCCAGAATTTCGACCTTCAGTACAGAAGAAATCCCAGTTAACCGTATGATCGCTTCCTGTTCCCGACAAGTACTGAATTTCGGTTTTCTGTGCCTGACAGAATATAATATTCAGCAAGATTAAGAACATGAGGGAAAATAGATGTTTCATTCGGTACAAAAGTTAAAAGATTGGTATTGACAGGATATGCTATCAGATTTCATGACTGTAACCTTTTGTTCGGTTCCTTTATTAATAACATAGGAATAGCAGAAATCAAGGATCTCATTCAGGTTAGCTGTCATGGGTTTGCCTGCAATTTCGTGGGCAGCATTACAATAAGTATACAGCCAATAGGGGGTTCCAAGCTTTTTTAGTTTTTGTGCAATAGTATATGAACCATGTAAGATCAGATACCCAGGTTCAGATTCTTTGCAATAGCGGTGTGGAGCAGACGCGTAAGGAACCATGTTGTCGCAGGTTCCATGAAAAAGCAAAGATGGGATAGCCGATTCTTTGTAGATTCTTGAGGTATCTGTCACGGCACCAGCCATTGAAATAACTCCGGCATAGGAAACAGGACCACTATCAAGTCCATAGCAATAGGGTGGCTGGTATGCTGCATTCAATACGGTTTCGGCACCGGCGCTGCTCCCAGAAAGTATGATTTTTTGAGGATCAATTCCCATTTTATCACGGTTCTTTATCATGAAAAAAGTGGCATCCTGGAGGTCTTCAACAGCCTTATTAAATGTATTCAGTTTATCAACAGCAGGGCAGTCACATCCAAATTCAGTTTTGGTTCCCTGACGGGTCAGACGATATGATATAGATGAGACGACATAACCACACCGCGCAAGTTTTTTGCAAAATACCTGAATGCCGGGCTCATCGCGTTTGAATCCTGTAAAGCCACCACCATGTACATAGAAAATTAATGCTCTTTTGGTATCATTATCAAATGCCGGTAAATAGACATCCATGTCGAGGGATTGGCCATCCTTAAATGCATAGGTTGAAGTTTCTACCCTGACAGAATCGGTAATTTCATCTTTATAACGTATCTGAGCCGATATTTCCAGACTAAAAAACAGAAATGGGAGAATGACCTTCAGAATAAATATTGAATGATTCATAAATGCAATAAAGTGGTTTAGGTTTATGCTAAAAAACTGCATAAATTTAAACAAAAAAACCGGCTTATGGCAATCATTGCAAGGATAAGTCAATAGTAATTAGGAAATGGGAAAGAGGAAAAAGTAAAGAGGACACTTGACCATTGATTAATCCCAAATGATCAGTAATCAATGACACTTTCCTTATTCCTTATTCCTCTTTTCTAACTTTCACAACAACCTTTTTTACTTTCTCTGGTCCGTCAATTTGCAGGCACGGACAATGAACATCCTGTGGAAAAAAGACAGCAAACATGCCTGCTTCAAGAATCAGGGGAGAAGTGTCGCCGGAATAAAACGTAATGTCTTTTTCAGAATCATATTCGGAGACAATAACCTGGTTATTTAAAGTTACAAAGCCAATGGCTTCCCTTCCTGAGATGATATACTGAATGTCGGTATAGGTTTGGTGTGCTTCAGGCCTGCATTCGAGGTGATTTTTAGTGTTGTATTCACTGACAAGAGCAAAAACATCATTCCCGTCTATATCATGCCTGCCGGGTTTCAGGGTTGACAAGTCTGTGGATTTCAGGTATTCAAATCCCTTATTAAGATTGATGCTGATCCTGTTATAGAAATCCGAATTTTCAAGTTTATCAAGAATCATATAGTAAATTTAAGTTGTTAAGCAAAGGCAAGAATCAACTGATTCTATAATTTTCTACAAATATACTTTTTGAATGTATAATAAATGGTAAACGTTAAGCTGATTGATTAATGTAATTCAGCAATTAAACGATTAACAAATAATCAGGATTTCATGGTTTGTATTATCTTCGCATTTAATGTTTGCATCTCCTAAGAAGGGAGGCACAATTAAACCTAAGAAACCTATGGAAAACCAATCTATTAACCGGCGATCATTTATTAAAACTACAGGGCTTATTACTGCAGCTACTGCATTTGCAGGTAACCTGGCACTAGGTAATTCTTTTCAGCCTTCCATAAAAAATGCACTTCCCCGCTGGCGTGGATTTAACCTGCTTGACTATTTCGGGGCGTATCCATCCAAAGGGAATGACTTATCAAAGTCGACAAAAGATGATTTTAAATGGATGGTAGACTGGGGCTTCGATTTTGTAAGGCTTCCAATGGCTTATCCCAGATATATTAATTTCGATCCAGGCAAGAATGTCACACCGGCAGATATACTAAACATCAACGAAAAAGTAGTAGATAAGATTCAGGAATTGGTCTTTTCTGCACAGGAGGCTGGCTTGCATGTCAGCATTAATTTACACCGGGCACCAGGCTATTGTATCAATGCAGGGTTTCACGAGCCTTACAATCTTTGGAAAGATCAGGAAGCCCTGAATGCTTTTTGTTTTCACTGGGAAATGTGGGGAAAACGGTTTGCCTCAGTTTCATCGAAAAAGATAAGTTTTGACCTGGTGAACGAACCGCTTATGAAAGAAGATATGAACGATCAGTTTTCAAAAAGTTCAGCCGTTCCGGGAGCTGTATATCGGAAAGTTGCAATAGCTGCGGCCAATGCTATTCGTAAATCGAATCCTGAGCATTTGGTTATTGCTGACGGAAATAGCGGAGGTTCTAATGTAATTAAGGAAATTACCGACCAGAATATCGCGCAAAGCTGCCGTGGCTATTTTCCTCATTACATTTCTCATTACCGTGCACCGTGGGTATTTAAAAATCCTGATGATGCACCCAAACCCGTTTGGCCTGGCGTAATTGATGGTAAATCGTTTAGTAAGAAGAATCTGGAAGATTTATATCAACCATGGATTGAATTGGTGAAACAAGGTATTGGCGTTCACTGCGGAGAATGTGGCTGTTGGAAGGAAACTCCGCATGAAGTGTTTTTGGCCTGGTTTGGCGATGTACTTGATATCCTGACTGAAAACCAGATTGGTTATGCCTTGTGGAATTTCAGAGGTGACTTCGGTGTTTTGGATTCAGGCAGGAAAGATGTCCAATATGAAGATTGGCATGGACATAAACTGGATCGAAAAATGCTTGATTTGCTTAAAAAACATTAATCATTTCACTGTAAATACCTCCAAATCAACCGGATTATTCATCTGTCCACTGGGTGGTTTGTTTCCTAGTGGTGGTGGTGGCATATTATTTGGTTGATTGGAAGGATTTCCATTCGAATTATTTCCAGGAGGAGGGCCTCCCGGACCACCGCCAGATCCTCCTGCAGCGTAGATTTTATTATTTAGGACAGCTGCCGCGACTCCATTTCGTGCCAGGTTAAGACTATCTGTTTCCGTCCATCCTTCGGATGTTGTTGGATCTAAGTAAAAAGTGTTTTTTCTGGGAGCATTACGCTCTGTTTCAGTAGCTCTTTCTCCGCCCAGGTAATAAAGTACATTGTTTAAATTCACCAGGTTTCCACCCCCACTTCCCAACGGAAGCCTGGCTGGAAGTGTTGACCATTTGCCTGTAGTAAAGTCATAAACATCAACATCGAGTATTGTTTTAGCGAAAAATGGAATTTTATTCTGTGGGTCGCGATAGCTGGTATTTCTGCCACCAACCACGTAGATTTTGTCCTTTATCACGGTTGCAAAGCAGTGGTCCCTGATATGCGGTGCATCTGGTAAACTTGTCCAGGTTTTTGTTTCTGGATCATAGCAGTCAAACATATTGTTAGTGCCACTCGAATGGCCATGCTGAATACCTGCAATTAAATACATTTTACCTTTATATTCAACTGCTGCAGCGCCAGCTCTTCTTCTGTCCATCGGAATTTCGCCACCCTTTTCCCAACTATTGTTCTGTGTGTTATAACTATAAACATTGGCCATTGGCACCTGATCAGGAAAACCACCATCAGAAAAGGCATCCAGAACATATATATTGTTTTTATAGGGTACAGCCTGGAAATGATGCATTTGAATTGGCGTTTCAACCAACTTTGTCCAGGTCAGCGTATTTGGATCATAGGATTCAACTGGCGTTGTACCCCCACCGTCATTACCAATTAAATACAATTTCCCTTTAACAGCTGCCATTCCACATTCATTGCAGTTTGGTGCAGTGTTTTTTGTTTTTACGATTTTCCAATTTCCACTTTGAGCCTGCAAAATTGTTGACAAACAAAGTGATAAAAATATGGATGCTGAAATTGCTATTCCTGGATATTTCATATTTATATCAATAAAAGCTTTATAACACCTTATCTGTAAAATAGTTCATTTTCTGTTTTAAAGCATAAACATATGAACTATTGAATCAAGTATTTCAGTTTCGGACTGAATATAAACTAGTGCATCCTAAACATTGATCGGTCAATCAGTTCAAAACCTTATAATAAGGGCTTTTTGAAAGAATAGACCACCCAGTTATTCTTTTCCTGATATCCTGTCTCGATGAGACCCAATGATTCTGCTTTTCTTTTTACCTCAGGCCTGTCCTGGGTGTAAAACCCGCTCAGATAGATAGTACCGCCTGATTGCAATACATTGTAATAGTCAGGTAAATCATTAATGATTACATTTCTGTGAATGTTGGCAAATATAATTTCATAGGTTTCAGCCCCAAGCAAACTGGCATCGCCCAGTTTAGCTTCGATATTGAAAATGTTATTTAAACGTGAGTTTTCAACTGTACTTTCAAATGACCAGGTATCGATGTCAATGGCTGTTACGCTTTTTGCTCCTTTTAGAGAAGCCAGCATACCGAGAATCCCGGTTCCGCAACCCATGTCGAGAACCGTTTTGCCTTCCAGATCCATCTTCAGTATTTGTTCTGCAACGAGAGTCGTGGTCTCATGATTACCGGTACCAAAGGCCATTTTGGGTTCGATAACCAACTCAAATTCGGCAGGCTCATACTCTGTATGGAAAGGTGCCCTAACCAGGCATCGATTGCCAATAAGTAATGGTTTAAAGTAGTTCTTTTCCCATACTTCGTTCCAATTCTGATCAGGAATCATTTCATTTTCAATATCTACTGAAAAGGGCAGGGCAGTGGTTATATCCTTAATCTCCTGAATATTTATTGTTTCCCCGGGAATGTAACCCATTACTAAATCCTCTGATTCATCAAAACTCTCAAAGCTTAGGTCAGAAAGCACTGCAATCAATATCTCGCGGTTTTCCTGATTGTCAGGATTGAGTTTAAAGCAGATTCTTGTATAATTCATATAGAAAAGTGAAATAAGGAAAAAGTAATTGGTCAATAGTAAATAGCACTAAAGTAAAATTCAAATGTAACTAAAAAGGCCATCCTTTGCCGGATAGCCTTCGTATTTTGTTCAGGAATAAGTCACCATGAATTAAATATTTCTTATTCCTTCTTCTTGATTAGTATGCAGTGATTATTCCCAGAAAATCTTCAGCTTTAAGTGAAGCCCCACCAATTAAACCACCATCGATGTCTGCCTGTGCAAATAATTCAGGGGCATTTTTAGCGTTACAACTGCCACCGTAAAGAATCGAGGTTTCTTCAGCAACAGCTTTACCAAATTTGTTGGATATTAAGCCACGGATATAAGCCAGCATTTCCTGTGCCTGAGCAGTAGAGGCAGTTACACCAGTACCAATAGCCCAGATAGGTTCATAGGCAATTGCCAATTTTGAGAAATCTTCAGCGCTGAGGTTAAATACTGTTTCTTCCAATTGTGTTTTTACGTATGCATTCTGTTGGTTAGCCTCCCGGATAGATAAAGCTTCTCCACAACAATAAATTGGAGTTAAGTTGTTTGCAAGCGCCAAAGCAACTTTTTTATTGAGTGTTGCGCTTGTTTCGCCATAATATTCGCGACGTTCTGAATGACCGAGAATTACATATTCAGCTCCGGTTGATTTAACCATTGCAGCCGAAACTTCTCCGGTGAAAGCACCTTTGGCTTCAGCAGCACAATTTTGAGCGGCAACTCCAACGAGCTTGGCATCAACAACAGCGACAATATTTGTAAGATGTGTAAATGGCGTTCCAAGAACGACGACTACATTTTTCACACCTGATTTAGCTACTAATTCATTTACTGATTTAGCAAGTTCAACACCTTCCTGTACCGTTGTATTGCATTTCCAGTTGCCAGCAACAATTTTCTTTCTCATTATCAATGGATTTTAATAGTTTTTTGAAATTTCTCCCAAAAATAAGAAAAGGCTTTATAACAACCTAACAAGCATTTCTGTCTGAGGTTCTTGTTAACCTTAGTTTAATGAGTCTCCTGAAGGATAATATCATTCTCAGGTAATCTTATTACAAGTTCACGCTGCCAGCCAAGTTGCTTTTCAATAGCAGTTATCATCAAGGCGGCAATATTTTTCCCAGTTGCCTTTTCAATTCCTTCCAGGCCGGGTGAGGAGTTCACTTCAAGAACCAGCGGTCCTTTGTTGGAACGAATAATATCTACACCGGCGATATGAAGGCCAAGTACTTTAGCGGCTTTCACAGCTAATCTTTTCTCTTCAGCAGTTATCTTTATTACCGTGGCTTTGCCACCCTGATGCAGATTTGCCCTAAATTCTCCTTTTACAGCTTCACGTTGAATAGATGCGACCACTTTACCATCAATTACAAAACAGCGTATATCTTTACCTGCAGCTTCCTTTATAAATTCCTGAACCAAAATGTTGGCATGAAGGCTCTTGAAAGCATTTATTACGCTCTCTGCAGCCTTTGAATTTTCTGCAAGAACTACCCCTTTCCCTTGTGTTCCTTCAAGTAACTTAATGACAAGAGGTGCTCCGTTAACCATGTTGATCAGATCGGAGGTGTCGAGTGGCGATTTGGCAAAGCCAGTTATGGGTATCTGAATCCCATTCTGCGAAAATAGCTGCGATGAATAAAGCTTGTCACGCGATTTACTGATTGATTCCCATGAGTTGGCACAAAAGATACCCAGTGAATCAAATTGCCTGATTAAAGCACAGCTGTAAAAAGTAAGGTTGGGTTTTATTCGTGGGATTATAGCATCCAGGTTATTTAAGCTGCTTCCTCCGCGATACCTCACTTCCGGGTTAGTCGAATCAAGCTTCATATAACATTGATCAACATTCAGGAAGATCATTTCGTGACCGCGTTCTTTCCCTGCCTCCAGAATTCGCTGGTTACTGTATAGTTTCGGATTGCTTGCCAGAACTCCGATTCTCAATCCACTACGGATATCCTTGATATGCTGATATAATTCGTCAATTTTTTCTTCGGAATAATTACCAAGCAGGAAACTATTTGCCGGATCAACAAAAACACGGTTTTCCATAGCTTCCCTTCCAAGCAGCATGCAAAATCCCATGGAATCGCGATTGGCTAACGTTAATTCTATAATCCATTGGTAATTGCCTATTTTCATCATTGATTGGATGACATACCGTTTTTCTGAAATTCCACTCGAGCTTTTGACAATTCTTTGCGCAATTACTTTGGCTTCACACCGCAGAGTGATTCGTCGGGTATCCTGAATGGGATGTACTTCAAAACTGACCCATTTCTCGCCCTTTTTATTTATTTTCTGGATGTTACTTGCATGAATTGAAGAAGTTTTGGCTCCTGAATCAACCCGCGCTTTGATGGCTGGAATATTCAAATTCGGGAATGCACACCATTCTGCTCCGCCAATAATTATATGTTCTTTTAATTCCATGATTCTAAATTTATTAATATTTCTTAACCAACTCTTCAGTAATACCAAATACAACCGGGCAAATCTCACAGTTTTTGTGGGTTAGGTTTAATATCTGATACATGCGTTTACGGTCGGTATGCGGATATTCACGACATGCCCTTGGCCTGTCTTCATATACCATGCAATAATTGTCGGGCATCAGAAACGGACACGGTGTTTGTCGGAAAACGTAATCCTTGTCTTCGTCGATGTGTAAATATTGTGACACAAAATCAACGGTTTTCATCTTCAAGCTTTTAGCAAGCCTCTCAAGGTCTTTTTCAGTGATAACAGGGCTGATAGTTGAGCAGCAGTTGGCACAGGTCAGGCAATCAAACTGATCAAAAGCTTCATCATGCAATTCATGAAACATATCGTCCAGGTTCTTAGGCTTTTTGGCTTTCAGCTTTTTGAATAGCATCGTAAAATCCTGCTTCCTATTGTTGCTGAATTCCTTCAGTTTTTCTGGCCTGCTGTATGGTATGAATTCCATTGGTACTATTTCTCTTGATTTGGAAGTTCCTGATATTCCTATAATTTTCAGACAAATTTAGGCGTAAAAAGCTATCAAAAAACGCAGGAGTTATAATTTAACACAGAGAATTTTTTATAAAATACAGTGCTTAGGCTTAGTTGTCAATTTTCTTGTGAGTAACAAAAGCTATCGGAATTATTAATTTAATACTGATGTTCCCACCCTGAGTAAAGATACCTGTTCTTCCAGTGTTTTTGATCCATGTATATTTCATCCGGATTAAATTGCCAAGGTCAGGCCTGATAGATAGGGACAGGCATCTTCTTTTTCCTTCTCCAGTTGATTTGGGCTAAAAATAAGCCGGAAATAACAATCGCAATTCCGATCATTTGATGAAAATTCAGTTGATCACCTAAAATCAGGTAGGCAAAAATGGCCACGAATACCGGTATGATGTTGATAAATATATTAGATTTATTGATGCCTAAGTTTCTTACACTGTATGTAAAGAGTATGAATGAAAATGTTGATGCAAAGATGGCCAATTTAACGATTGCCCCAAACGCTATAGGATTAAACGTCACCTGGGTGAAATCCCTGAATTCAAATCCAAGCCAGAAAGGAAGAAAAAGTATTGCTCCGATAAGGTTCTGATAGGTAATTATTGTGAAGGTATTATACCGATGTGAAATACCTTTCAAAACGCTGGCATAGCCGACGGCTCCCATTACTGCAAGAAATTCAAGAGAGATACCCAGGGGTGATGCATTGAAATTGAATGAAGTGTCAAGTACAACCAGGCTTACACCAAAAAAAGTAATAACCAGCCCTATCAGATTGGTTCGGCTGAGTTTTTCTTTATAAAAATACCAGGCTGCAATAGGTGAAAAGAGTGGAATAGTTGCAACAATAACGGAGGCAACAGTTGATGAAACATATTTTAATCCAAAGCTTTCACCCATAAAATAGAGAAAAGGTTCGAATAATGCCAGTATAATGAAAAGTTTCAGATCGCCAGGAACTATCTTTTGAAGTTTCTTTGAAAGAATGGTGAAAATGAGCATTAAACCCGATGAAATAATTAACCTGAAGAAGATAGTCGTAAGCGGACCGTAGGCTTCATATACAATTTTAATCCACACAAATGAAAAACTCCAGAATATCATTGACAATATGGCTGCTCCGGTAGGAAGCCAGGATTTATTCCTCATCTTTACCTATTAATGAGCCGCAAAAGTAAGTTTAATTGAGAAGATAAAAAAGTGTGGTATGGATAAGTGCAGGGCAAACGCATTTTAAAAATGCTGTTTATGCCAAATGCTCCCCTTGAAGCTCAGTGGGTCAACCAAAGTGATAATTAGCTACATTTAAATATGCAATGTCGAAAGGTCCGTTCCCGTCACTAAACCGTATGGCTGGACCTTGAACAGAAGTTAAGGAGCTCCTGCTAATCGGATTCCCCCAAAGTTATACCAAGCTCTCTACTTGTGTGCTTCTTGTGTGCATATGCTGTGCTTCTTGTGTGCTCAGGAAATTTCTGTGCACATAAGAAGCACAGCATATGCACACAAGAAGCACACAAGTAGAGAGCCGAACACCACTCCTTTAAAACCCATTGGCAATCTGTGGA
>Ga0118677_10007221_pt1 | contig 18438 bp, 16 predicted proteins | sample AliMusrvi5mmetaG_FD_86154 | JGI IMG/M metagenome (GOLD analysis project Ga0118677, IMG submission 86154) | reverse complement strand
CCCGCCCCCCGCGCTTATGCCATCGCCGATCTGCAAAGCGCCGACCCATTCGTTCAGCGCAACGCCTCGGCATACTTCCAGGACCACCCTGTGCTGGCGGCGCTGCCCGTGCTGCTGGAGACACTGGCGAAGGTGCCGGAGGAAGACCCGCAACTGCGCCAGGCGCTACGCATCGCCATCCGCGAGAACTTGAAGCTGGAGGGAGCCTTCAAGGTGAAGCCCGCACCGAAGCTGGAGGAGGACTTCGCCACGATTGCCCTTGCCACCCCTTCTCCGGAGAGCGCGGCCTACACGCTGAAGCGCCTGCAATCATCGCCCAAGGTTGACTGGCTGAAGAGCCTCACCCACATCGCGCGTCATGCCGATACTGCGACGACCTCCGAAGCCGTGGCCCTCGCCCATCGCCAGCATGGCGACGACACCGGCAGTCTGATCGCCTTGTACAACGGCCTTGCGGAACGCGGCACCAAGCCCCAGTCCGAGCTGATTGAGTGGGCGCAGCAGCTCGCCGAAAAGCTGCTGGCCAGCAGCGCTGTCACCGCGGAACCGGAGTGGCTCAATGTCCGGCATCCTGACCGGCCACCGAGCGAAAGCCCGTGGGTTTTGCAGGAACGCAAGTGTGCCGATGGCACGACCGCCAAGGTGATCAGCAGCATCGACCTCACGCGCGGCGGCACCGAGAAGCTCACGGGCATCCTGCGGTCCAAGGTATTCGCCACACCCGCCAAACTCAGTTTTTGGATCTGCGGACATCGTGGCCAGCCCAAAGCTCCAGCGCATGATCTGAACCTGGTGCGGCTGGTGGATGCCAAGACTCATGCGGTGCTGGAGCACGCCTTCCCGCCCCGCAGCGATGTCTGTCGGCGCGTGGATTGGGACCTGGCCGCACACGCCGGCCAGCAGGTGAGTTTGGAAGTGGTCGATGGCGATGCAGGCAAATCCTATGCCTGGCTGGGTATCACGCGCATCGAGCCCGCCGTGCTCAGCACTGACCACTTTCAGCCTGAAGACAGCGCACGCAAGCAGCTGCGGCAGCTCGCGGACATGCTGAAAATGCACGCACCCGTGGCGCTGCGGGACAAGCTGCGCCCCTATCTGCCCACCCTGCCGGCTGCGCCGCCCGTGGTGTCGCCCACCGACCGCAAGCGTCTCGACACCCTCATTGCCACCCGCGTGCAAGCCTTCGCCAAGGCCAGGCCTGATGCTGGCAAAGGCGCGCAGGTGTTCGCCACCAACTGCACAATCTGCCACCAGCTCAAGAACCAGGGCGGACTCATCGGCCCGCAGTTGGACGGGATCCGCAATCGCGGGGTGGAGCGCCTGATGGAGGATGTGCTCGATCCGAATCGCAATGTCGATGCGCATTTCCAGCTGCACGTCATCAAGCTCATCGACAACAGTGTGCTCAACGGCTTCGTGCGCGGCGAGGTGGGCCAGGTGTCCATCGTGGTCGATGCCGCCGGCCAGGAGCACCGCATCAGCAAGGACGACATCGCCGAGGACAAGACCACGCCATACTCGCTTATGCCCCCGGTGTTCGGCCAGACCCTCGCCGAGGCGGATTTCCTGAACCTGATTGCCTACCTGATGACCAAGTCGTGAGCCTGCAGGAACTCCTGCAATAACTTCCAGCCCTCATCAAAGCCGAGGTCCTGCAGGCTGCCTGAAGCGACGCGATGCACGGCGACCCTGGCATTGCGCGGAGCCCAGGTGGCGGGATCGGTCGGCCCGAAGAACAGATGGCAGGGCACGCCACAAGCGGCCGCGAGATGCGCAATACCGCTGTCGTGGCCGAGCAAGGCTGAGCATGCGGGCAGCCGCGCCGCCAGTTCGGTAAGCGGCAGGCTGTCCCAGTGATCCACTGGCAGATCGCGCCAAGCTTCCAGCACCTGCGCCGTGATGCCGCGCTCCTGCTCGGCTTCGCCGGTGATCAAGGCGAAGCGGGCGGCTGGCAGCAGCGCGTGCAGTTCGTGGCCCGCGCGGCCCCAGTGCTCCGCCGGCCAGTTCTTTTTCAAGGACCCGCTGCCAGGATGAATGGCGATGCGCAGTGCTCCATCCGGCGGCTCAATGCCCGCCATGCGAATCACAGGCGCGGGATCCTCAAGGTACATGGCAAGGCTCTCCAGCGGCTTCGCGAGTTGTGCCGCCGCATGGCCCTGACCTTCGATGACGCGGCTGGGCATGGCGAGGAACGTCCTGACACCGATGCGCTCCATGTTGCCACGCAGGCGGTCATCGGGATCAAACAGGTAGCTGACGATAAGATTAAAGCTCTTCAGCCATTCGCACAGCGCCTCGTCGATTTTCGCGTTGGGTACGAACAGCAGGGCCATGGAGCGGTGTTCGAGGCTGCGTGTGGCGTCCGCCCATCCTGCCGCAACCGCAAGATCAATGATGCCGGGATACCCGAGCACCTCAAGATAACAGCCGGCGATGGTCTCGCGCAGCAGCCGGATCGCCGGCAGCGTCAGGATGAAGTCGCCAATGGCGCCGCCACGGATGACCAGGACGCGAGGTGGCGGCTTCACGAGGGGCTCAATAAGTCGTCAGTGCCACCACCAGCAGGAGCGCGCCGTAGGCGATGCCGCCCAGCGTGGCCAGCCGCCAGCGCGCCGGCTTGGCCGACACCCAGGCGATCCAGTCGCGCATCAAGTAGGGCATGCCGACAAAATACATTCCAGCGATGATCCACACGTAGGCGATGACCGGCAGCAGCAGGCGGGTCATTTGGGGTTTCAGGAAGGCAGCCTCCAGAACGATGCCGCCCATCAGCAGCATCAGTGCGCCCAGGGCGCGCACGGAAAGGAACTCCGGCACAAACACCAGTACCAGTACAAAGCCGACGGGCACCAGATAGAGGAACCAGGGACGCAGGTTGTAGAACTCGCCCATGTCCATGTTCGCCAAGCACATCAGGCCCCACACGAGGTCGATGCTCAGCAGGATCACGCCCCACATGTAGTTGCGCGGGAAGGCCTTGAGGAAGGCCTGTACCTGCCCGGCCCTCAGGAACGCGAACACGTGGCTGACGATCAGGGCGAGCGCCAGACAAATGCCAGTGCCTTTGAGCGGAATGCCTCCCGCTTCGTTCTGGTGGTAAAGATAATGGTAGAGGTCTTCGAACATGGGAAAGGGGCCGGGCTGAACGGGCCAACCTGTTCCGCTACGCAGGCGATCACGTAAAGGCGGAAATTGACGCCATCTCAGGCCGGCTCAGCCTGAGCCACCACAGGTTTCTCCGCATCAATGCCAAAGGCCAGCGCGATGGAGAGCAGCAGCGCCCCGCCGCAGAACCAGAACGCAGGCTGATAGTCGTGGTGGTGATCGTAACGAACCAGGATCCAGCCGACGAGAACGGGCTGCATGGCGGCACCAAAGTTGCCCCACATGTTCCCCCAGCCAAACAACTGCGCCTGATGGCGCCCGCTGATGTCCTGCATCAGCGCCCACATGGCCGGCATGCCCATATCCACGAACAGGGCCAGAGCTCCAAACGCCAAGGACATCTCCAGCGGCGTGCTTGCCGCCATCACCGCGAAATAGCATCCCACAGCCACGATGCGGGTGAACACCAGCGGCAGCAGGCGGCCCAGGCGCGTCCCGTATTTTTTCGACCAGTAATCCGTGAGCATGCCGCCCAGAGGCAGCCCGACAATGCCAAGAAACAAAGCCGTGCTGGAGACCTGGCCATTGGCCGCGTCACTCATGTGCTTCACATCTTTGAGATAGACAGGCAGCGAGTTGATCAGGAAGACCCAGCCGATATTGGTCGTCAACTGGTACAAGCTGGCAAACCACAGGCTGCGGCTGGTCAGCACCGCCTTCCAGGGAAAGTTCTGCGGCGGCCGGCGCACGGGCTGGCCTTCCCTGCCCTCGTCCAGCAGCGCCCGCTCCGCCTCATTGGTGCGCGGATGCTCTCGCGGATGATCGCGGAATACGCGCCAAAAACCGAGGGCCACCAGAATGCCGGTGATGCCGTAAATCCAGCCCGCCCAACGCCAGCTTGAGAACAAGATGACCACGGTGGCGGTCAGCCACGGCGCCACTGCTCCGCCGATGCGGCCGCCGGTGGAGATGATGCTGCTGCCCACGCCACGCCAGCTCACGTGCGACCAGCGCGTGAGAATGCTGCTGCTCGCTGGATACGCTCCGGCTTCGGTCAACCCGCAGCCGATGCGCGCGATGGCAAGCGTCATGAAGCCATGGGACAAGCTGGTCGCCACGGTGAACAAGGACCACAGCGCGATGTAAAGGGTCATCAGCACCCGGGCTCCATACCGGTCGCTCAACCAGCCCGCAGGAACCTGCGCCAGCGCGTAGGCCCAGAAAAATGCGCCCTTGATCCAGGCCAGCTCCGAGGGCGTCAGATGAATCTCGCTCTTGAAGGAATCGGAGCCCACGATCCATGACAGGCAGATCCGGTCCAGGTACATCAGGAACGCGACCATGGTGGCCATTCCGACGACGGAAAAACGAACCTTGGTGGGAGCAATGCTGGCGGTCATGGGGATCAGGGTAGTCGTCAGCAGGAACCCTCATGTTTCAGACGAAGCGCATCCGAATCCCCCTGCGCCAAGGTTTCTCCAAGAAAGTGCGGCGGCGCACCGTTACCCGTATACCATCCTCATCCACTTATGAAAACATCATCCGCACTCGCCACGCTCGCCGTGATCCTGCTTTCGATCACCACCACGTTCGGCCGCGCCCCGGCGGGCTGGACCGAAGACTACGCCAAGGCCATGAAACAGGCCAAGGCCGAGAACAAACACGTGCTGCTCGATTTCACCGGCTCTGACTGGTGCAGCTGGTGCATCAAGCTGGACCACGAGATCTTCGACAAGGCTTCCTTCAAGAGTTTCGCCAAGGACAATCTCGTGCTGGTGAAGGTGGACTTCCCCGAGTCCACCCCCATCGCCGCGAAGACCAAGGCGCAGAATGAGAAGCTCAAGGGCCAATTCGGCATCACCGGCTTTCCCACGCTTTTCATCCTTGATGCCGATGGCAAGCAAGTCTGGAAGGGCGGTTACATGGCAGGCGGTCCCGATGCCTTCATCAAAGCCACGGCAGGCGTGTTGAAAAAGAAGGAGTAGTGCGGTTCACCGATACTCGCCGCGCAACACGCGGTTGTTGTAGGTGTCGCAAATGTACAGCTTGCCGTCCGGCCCGAGTCGCACGCCGTGCGGATGATCCAGCTCAGTGGTCAGCCACGTATCGCCCAGCTTGTTCCCGGCCTTTGGCGGCAGGCCGGCGATGAGTTCAATCATGCCGGTTTTCGAGAGGTAGCGGCGCACGCAATGATTTTCGGTGTCGCAGATGAGAACGTTGTCGTCCGCATCCATGGCCACGTACTTGGGGCCGTTCATGGTTGCGTCACGAGCCGCACCGCCGTCGCCGCTGAAGCCCTTCTTGCCGGCGGCGTTCACCACCGTGCGCGCCTTGCCGTCCTTCACCGCCACCAGCGAATTGCCACCGCGCAGCAGCACGTAGAGCGTGCCATCCCTGGCCATGGTCACCGCCCGCGTGTCGCCCATGGGTGACTCCAAGGCATTCCCATCATCGGCCGGCAGGCCCTTCTTGCCGTTGCCGGCGACCGTCGTGACAATGCCGGTGGCCAGATCCACCGCCCGGGTGCGGCTGTTGCCAATGTCGGCAATAAAAAAGCGCTTCTGGTCAGGGGACAGCGCGGCCGTCATGGTGACGCTGAAGGTGGCTGCGATGGCGGGCCCGCCATCGCCGCTGAAGCCCGCCTTGCCGGTACCGGCGAGGGTGGAGACACGGCCCGTGGCGAGATCCAGCAAGCGCACCCGGTTGTGGAAGGAGTCGCCAATCAGCGCCCTGCCATCGCGGGTGATCTGAATGTCGTGCATGCCCTTGAACACCGCCTTCAGGGGATCAGCGCCATCGTGAACCTCCTCGGATGCGCCCGCTTTCTCATCCGCCTTGTGCGGCACGCCAGCAATGAACTCCACCTTGCCATCCACTAGGCGATAGACGCGGTTGGACTGGGTGAACTCGACGCCATGCAGCACGCCCTTGGGGTCAAAGTCGATGCTGAACGGCTGGCTGACCGCCGCCGTCTTGGGAGCGCCCACGACGAGTTCAACGGCGGCGGGAGCGGAGCCAGAAACGGCAGCCAGCGACAAAAAGAGGAAGGAGAAGTGCTTCATGGATGGAGAAGCATTCAAACGCCGCCAAAAGCTATGGTATTCCCTTCATCACCTGATGCACCAGGCTGACACCATCGAAATAACGGCGATCGGTCAGAATCTTGACGCCAAAATGACAGTGTGGCGGGACAGGCTGCAAAGTACCGGCTGGCCGCGCCTTCAGCCTTCGGGTTGACTTCCATGCGTCCCTGTCCCTGCATAGACAGTAAGCGTCCATGTGAGATATGAGTGCAAAGACCATCGCAATCCTGGCCAGCAGCGCGCTCGTCGCCGCTGTCATCGGGTGGCATCTGGCTTTTTCCGGGGCAGAGAGGGTGAATCCTGCCGCCGTCGGATCCAGCGTTGCTCCCGGCCATTCTGATGGGGTGACCGCTTTTCCTGCTAACGGTGCCAAAAAGCAGGCGCCGGCCGGCGGCTGGATTCCCCCCACGGGTGATCCTGTGCAACGGTATCATGCCGCCAAGGCCACCGCGGAGCGCATCCAAGTGATTTCAGACTTCATCACTTTGGGCCACGACCACAACGTGTTCATGCTCCAGGAGGCGGTGCGGGACAGAGACGCCAAGGTGCGCATGCTGGCCTTGGAAAGCGCAGCCTCCATGCTCACTCCGGAAATGGCGCGCGAAGTGTACCGCGTCTCCGGCCGCAGCGACGACCCGGACATCCGCACCATGACCTGGAGCTTCGTGGCCCCTCATCCGATGGAAAACCGGGTGGCCGTGTATGGCGAGGTGCTGCAAAAGGGGCCGGATGTGGCGGTGGAGGAAGCGCTGGGCGAAATGGGGCGCACGCCGGAGATGCCCCTGTTCGATACGCTGCTGTTTCAAAGCCAGGCCAAGGACATGCAGCCTGAACGCACGGCCCGCCTGCTCAAAGAGCTGAACAACTGGCTCAAGCCGGGCGGTGGAGACGTGCCGGAGTTTCATACCGTGGCGGACCTGCAAACCTGGTGGCAGGCCAACCGGAAGAACTACGACCAGTTCATGCTGCGAGTGGACCAATAAGCAGGCGTGACGCATGGGCCGCGCCAATCTCTTCCCACCGGATATGCATGGTCTGGCACTCCTGCTGCTATGCAACATTCGGGCATCAAGGGCCCTGGCCCGACACCTATCATCCCTCCGTGCACCCCTATATCGCCACTCTCGGTCCCGCTCTGTTCCCCTCGCCGCTGCGTCACACCGGTGGCGTGGGGGCTCCGTACAAAACTGATGATGACCGGGTGCTGTTCGAGCACCGGGCCTCGGACCAAGCGGCGGAAAGCGAGCCGCTGAGCTTCGAGGAGGCGGGGCCGCGCGAGAGGATCTACTTTGATCCGCCGCGCACCACTGTGGGCATCGTCACGTGCGGCGGCTTGTGCCCCGGATTGAACGACATCATCCGGGGCATCGTCAATCAATGCCATCAGCAGTATGGGATCACGCGAGTGGTCGGCTTCCGTTATGGGTACGAGGGACTGGTGCAGCGCTATGGCCACACGCCGGTGACGCTGAAGCCGGAATCAGTAGCACAGGCGCACAACTTTGGCGGCACGCTGCTGGGCAGTTCGCGGGGTGCACAAGACATCGGGGCGATGGTCGATACGCTGGAGGACATGAAGATCGACATCCTGTTCGTCATCGGCGGTGACGGCACGTTGCGCGGGGCTGCGGAGATCGTGAAGGAAATTGGGCGTCGGGGCTTGAAGAAGTCGGTCGTGGGCATCCCCAAGACCATTGACAACGACATCATGTATCTGGACAAAAGTTTCGGATTCGAGACGGCCTTCGCCGAGGCCGTGCAAGCGGTGAAGTGCGCTTACATCGAAGCCACCGGGGCAGTGAACGGCGTGGGACTGGTAAAGCTGATGGGGCGTGACTCCGGCTTCATCGCCTGCTTTGCGGCGCTGGCGGGCAGCAACGTGGACTTTGTGCTGATCCCAGAGGTGCCCTTTGCGCTGGACGGTCCGCGGGGTCTGCTGGAGATGCTGCGCTACCGCCTCGCGAAGCGAGGCAGCGCGGTAATTGTAGTCTCAGAGGGTGCGGGCCAGGAGCTGATGAGCGGCATCAGCGGCACCGATGCCAGCGGCAACCAGCGCTATGGCGACATCGGCCTGTTCATGAAGGACCGGATCAACAGCTTCTTCAAGGAACGCAGCATGGAGGTGAACCTGAAGTACATCGACCCCAGTTACATCGTGCGCAGCGTGCCCGCCAATGCGCAGGACAACGTCTATTGCTCGCGGCTGGCGCAAGGAGCGGTGCATGCGGCAGTGGCGGGCAAAACGGGGATGCTGGTGGGGCGCTGGCACGGCTCATTCGTGAACCTGCCGCTGGAGCTTGTCACACAGGGCCGCCGCAAGGTACACCCCAGCGGCGAACTTTGGCACTCGGTGCTGGAGTCCACGGGACAGCCGGCGAAGTTTGGCTGAGGTCAAAACCACACCTGTGGTTTTCAGATTCGACATTGGCCGATACTTTCTGTCCAATGCGGGCGTTCCCCCGCCTTGTTCGCCGTCCCCCATATGAAACCCCTGCTTTGCCTCACCTTCGCCGCCCTGTGCATCACCCTCCACGCCGCCGAGTGGACCATCTCCACCTTCGCAGGGACCGGCACGCCAGGCGGTGCCGGTGACGGGGGCGCTGCCACTTCCGCGCAGGTGGACAACCCGTTCGGCCTCACCCGGGGACCGGATGGTGCGCTCTGGTTCTGCGAGTACACCGGCCAGCGCATTCGTAAAGTCGATGCCGATGGCACGATCCACACCATGGCGGGCACTGGCAAAAAGGGATACAGCGGCGACGGCGGCCCGGCCCTTCAGGCCACCTTCAACCTGCCGCACGAAATTCGCTTCGACAAGGCGGGCAATTTCTACATCGCGGACATGACCAACAGCGCGATCCGCCGGGTGGATGCGAAGACTGGCATCATCACCACATTCGCGGGCACCGGCGAGCCCGGATACAGCGGCGATGGCGGCCAGGCCAACCAGGCGCAGCTCAAGCAGCCGCACAGCATCCAGTTCGATCCAGCGGGCGATCTGTACATCTGCGACATTGGCAACAACGTGATCCGCAAGGTCGATATGAAAAGCGGCCGCATCTCCACCTTCGCCGGCACCGGCAAGCCGGGTGCCACGCCGGAAGGTGCACCTGTCGCGGGCACACCGCTCAAGGGACCGCGCAGCATGGATTTTGATGCGGCGGGCAATCCGTGGATCGTCACCCGCGAGGGCAATCAAGTGCTCAAATTCGATCTGAAGGCGGGCATGATCCATGTGATGGCGGGCTCAGGCAAAAGCGGCTTCACCGGCAATGGCGGCCCGGCGAAAGAAGCCGCGCTCAGCGGTCCCAAAGGCATCGCCATCGACAAAGAGGGCAATGCCTGGCTGGCAGATACGGAGAGCCACACGGTACGGATGGTCAACGCCAGGACCGGCCACTTGGAATGGATCGCCGGCACAGGTAAAAAGGGCAATGGCAGCGACGGCGATCCGTTCAAATGCCCGATGGGGCGGCCACACGGCATCTTTGTGGACGCCGATGGCTCAGTCTACATCGGCGATAGCGAATCACACAAAGTGCGGGTGCTGCGCAAGAAGTGAGGAGCGTCGCTTTGTCGCCTTTCCCGCCCGAAATCGCACTGCAGGGCTCTTTCCTGGGTTAATGAGCAGGACTTTCGACGAGCAAATACGAGGGCAGCCAGCCCTCATCTCCGGCCTGATTCCGGCACCAGTGCCAGCCTTTGACTTCGCGGATGGAAGCCACCGTTTCATGCTTTTTGACGCTCAAGTCGTGTGCTTCAAACGCTTGTAGAACCGTGGCCCGATCCCCGTGGGTGGCTTGCACCACCTCCTCGGGCACATAGCTGCCCCTGCCGTCGTCCGCCGTCACCCAGACCCAGCCCGGCCAATCCCCGTCACGCCGCCCCAGGCGTACGGATTGCCCGGGGAGGAGGGAGAGCGGCGCGCGGTCGATGACCGTATAATCGGCGTTGGCATGAAACTTGTTGAACATAATGCCAAATTTGGCTGTCTAGCCAATTCCCGCAACGAAGAAGGTATTTTGTGCTTTTGTCGGAAAGTTGATATTGTCACTGCGCAAGTTGAAGAATACTTTAGATATCTTGAATTTATAAAGTCATGCCTCCTGTTGCCCTTTTTCGTTTGGCTGGCCACTGGTTGCGGAGCGCTTTGCTACCCGCAACCTCGTTGGTGCTGGCCCTGGGCCTCTGCCAGTGCAAGAACACCACCCCCAGCAATGTGTCCGACGCCGATGTGGTGGTGAGCGTGAAAGATCAGAAGCTGGGTTATTATCGGGATGGCAACCTGGTGCAAAGCTACAAAGTCTCGACCTCGAAATTTGGCGTCGGTGACAAGCCGGGCAGCTGGCAAACGCCGCTGGGCAAGCACGAGGTCATTGCCAAGATTGGCCGAGGCCTGCCCACGGGCGCGGTATTGAAGAGCCGCCAATGGAATGGCGAGGTGTTGCCGCCCAATGCGCCGGGACGTGACCCCATCGTTTCGCGCATCATCTGGCTCAGCGGCCTGGACGCGGACAATCACAACGCTCTGCGCCGCTTTATTTACATTCATGGCACCACCGAAGAAAACCGGCTGGGCAAGCCCGCCAGCTATGGCTGTGTGCGCATGAGCATGTCGGATGTGGTCGACTTGTTCAACGAAGTAAACATCGGCGCACGAGTGGTCATCACTGAGGAAAAACTGCCTGCTAAAGAGCCGATGCTCGCCTCCAACAGCAATCCCTCTACCAGCGCTGGCTCCACCTCACCCGTCATCGAGCTGCCTTCGGGGCCGGAGCCGCAGCACTCGCTCGGGCAGCGCCGCGCCAAGTCGTCTTCGACCGCCTCAACCCCTGACACCGGCCCAAAAACGGAGGCCGGCCTCTCCCTCAAAACCCCCAAGGAAAAGGGCAAGGCTGTAGATGTCGCTTCCGCCTCTAACGATCAGACCGATCCCGCCACCCCTGAAAAAAAGAGCCCGGGCAAATTTTCCGGCCTGTTCAAGCATATCCTGCCAGGCTCCAAGACTTCTCAACAAAACGGCTCGGACGACGTTGTAACGTCCGCCCCCAAGGATCAGCCCACCCCGAAGGGTTCCCAGAAAAAGGGCAAGGCCGAAGTTGTCGCTTCCGCCGCCAAGGAGCAGACCACCTCGAAGGGTTCCCAGAAAAAAGGCAGGGCCGAAGTTGTCGCTTCCGCCGCCAAGGAGCAGACCGACCCCACGCCCCCTGAGAAAACGACTCCGGCCAAATTTTCCGGCCTGTTCAAGCATATCCTGCCTGTCTCCAAGACTTCTCAACAAAAGGACCTGGCCGAGGTTGTGTCCTCCACCACCAAGGATCAGCCCATCCCGAAGGTTTCTCCGAAGAAGAGCAAGGGAGATGTTGTCACTTCAGCCGCCAAGGAGCAGAGCAGCCCCAGAAAAGCGGGCAAGTCCGAACCAAAGAAGAAAGTCATCAGCCTGAAGAACGCCAAGAAAGAGGGCGGACCCGAATCGAGTCCGCCCTCCAAGAAGCACAAGGCTGATACCGCAGCTTAAACTTCCTCGCCCACGGCGAAGCGCACAAAGCGCCGAATCTGGATGTTCTCACCCAGTTCAGCGATCTTGGACTTCACGAAGTCGGTGATCGACTGGTCAGTGTTCTTGATGAAGGCCTGTTCAAGGAGGCAGAGTGTGGCGTAGATCTTCTCGATCTTGCCGTCTACGATCTTCTCGATCACGTTGGCTGGCTTGTCCTTCACCTGCTCGGCACCGATTTCACGCTCCTTGGCAATCACGGCCGCAGGCACATCGTCACGGCTGAGGTACTGGGGCGAGGCGGCGGCGATGTGAAGTGTGATGTCCTTCACGAAGTCGCGGAAGATCTCGTTTTTGGCGACAAAATCGGTTTCGCAATTGACTTCGATAAGCACGCCAACACGGCCCTGCATGTGAATGTAGGAGGCGACGATGCCTTCCTTGGTGGCGCGATCGGCCTTGGATCCAGCCTTGAGGATGCCCTTCTTGCGAAGGATCGTTTCGGCGTTTTCAAGGTGGCCGTCAGCCTCGGCAAGGGCCTTCTTGCAATCCATCATGCCCGCGTTGGTCTTGTCGCGGAGCGTTTTGACGAGTTCAGCTGTAATGTCTGCCATAACTAAGTCTGGGGGGAGAAAAAAGGGTTGATGGGCAATTACTTCTTCAGGCCTTCGATGGCGATGATGATCGGATCGATCAGCTTCTGAAGGATGATGCGGATGGAACGAATGGCGTCGTCATTCGCGGCAATCGGGTAGTCGATCACGTTCGGGTCGGCATTGGTATCGACCAGCGCAACGATTGGGATCTTCAGGCGGCGGGCTTCGTGGACGGCGATGTGCTCACGGGCGGCATCGACGATGACCACGGCGTCAGGGAACTTGTCCATGGCGCGCACGCCCTTGAGGTTGCGTTCCAGCTTGGCCTTCTCGCGACCCAGCGCGGCAAGCTCCTTCTTGGACATGGACTTGAATTCCGGCTTTTTCTCGATGTTGTCGAGGTATTCCCAGCGTGCCACGCTCTTGCGGATGGTTTCAAGGTTGGTGAGGGTGCCGCCCAGCCAGCGATGGTTCACGTAAAACTGGCCGCAGGCTTCAGCGGCTTCGCGCACGGCTTCCTGGGCCTGGCGCTTGCAGCCGACAAAGAGGATGCGCTTGCCTTTACGGGCCAGTTCGGCCAGGAATTCGGCGGCGACATCGACTTGTTTGACAGTTTCCTCGAGGTTCAGAATGTGAATCTGATTGCGGGATTCGAGGATGAAGGGCTTCATCTTGGGATTCCAGCGCTTGGTTTGGTGACCAAAGTGGACCCCGGCTTCGACGAGTTCGATGAGTGTGGATTGCATGTAGGTACTAAAGTGCCAGTCTTCCGCACGCCATCCTACCAAGGAGGGCGCTCGACTCACGTCGATCCGGTTGAGCAAGCGTTTGAGGTTGTCTCCGCAGGCGAAAGCCCACGGCCCAAAAAGGGTCGCGAAGGTAGAACCGAACCGATTCTTCGCAAGTGGAGAAAATCGAAGGTGCAAAACTTGTCCGCCGTTTGGGAGCCTCGCGGTTCAGAAGCCCGGCAGGAACCGCCCACAAGCGGGAATTTGAGGCGGCTTTTTTTCTGGCTCCCATAAGAATTTCACGGCTGCGCCGTTCGCGTATTGCCTCCCATGGCGCAGTCCTTTAAAATCCCGACCGAATTAATTGCTCACCATGATCCTCTCACCTCTTCGCTCCTGCGGCATCGCCCTCGTCATCGCCAGTTTCGCGTCGCTCAGCGCCGGAGCCACGGACTTCAAGAAACAGATCCTGCCTATTCTGCAGAAGAAGTGCGCGGACTGTCACAGCGAGGCCAAGAAAGTGAAAGGCAAGTTCGACATCAACAAGCCGGAAACCTTTGCTAAGAATGTCGAGGCAGGCAACCCCGACAAGAGCAAGATAGCGACCAGCGTCACGCTGCCCGGCGATGATGAAGACGCCATGCCGCCCAAGGGCAAGAACCGCATGACGCCTGCCGAAGTGGCCTTGCTGAAGGCCTGGATCACGGAAGGTGCCAGCTTCACCCCCGGGGGTGCCAAGCCTGCCCCGGGTGCCCCTCCTGTGGCTGCCACTCCCGCCGCAGGGGCGGCGCAAACCTGGACCAACACCGCCGGCAAGAGCCTGCAGGCTGTATTCGACCGCCTTGAGGGCGAAGCCGTCGTCATCAAGACCGCCGACGGCAAATTCTACACCGTGCCCTTGGCCAGCTTGTCGCCGGAGAGCCAGGAACAAGCCAAGAAGGCCGGCGGGCAGTAGTTTGGGCGCTCAACGAGCCCAGACGCCCAGCATCCGCATCCACGAGATGGCGATGCCGGAGAAGGCTGCGGTCTGGAACAGCAGAAACTCGGCGCGGACCGGAAGGTTAAGGACGACGACGGCAACGAACAGCAGCGCGGCGCCGCCGCCCACCACTGCCACGGCCAGATCGATCCATTTGCCAATGTGGTGTTCGTTGGAGAAGGCGGAGGCCACCGGAATGGCGGACAAAAAGCACGCCAGTGAGGCGAGCACCAAGCCAAGATCACTCCGCCCAAGACCGAAAGCCAGGCACAGCAGAGCCAGCAGAACCATACCACCGACGCAGGCACCCTCCCAGCGTTCCTTCGGCCGGATGGCCATGCGCACAAACCGATCGGCGAGCATAAGCGCGGAGCCGAGACCGCGCGCCAGGAACGTCCATAAGGCGAACACAAGCCACAGACCGGCGAGCAGCCAGGCAATGGCAGGGTGGCTGTCTTTTAACGAAGCAAAGGCGAACCGGTACCCCACATAACCCGTGAGCATGACCGCGCCGGAGCCCTTGCGGCCAAAGCGCAGCATGAAATGGCAGAATTGCAGGTACAGACGATAGATCAGGGATCGTGCCCTGAAGCTGTGGATCAGGCCCTCGCGAGCCGCGTTGCTCGAAGGATCGATGCGCAACGCTTCGCGAAAATGGTCGCAGGCCTTTCGATGCTGGCCCTGCCGCAGGGCCTGGAAGCCAGCGGAGACATGCGCGGCCGCGTCCTCCGGGTTCTCGCTGAGCTGCCAGTCCACCAGGCTCTTCAGATCGCCCTCTTTGTGCTGATTGAGCAGTGCCATGGCGAGCACCTGGGTGGCAAGGGTATCGGCGGTGTTGAGAGCCAGCGCCCGCCGGGCGGCGGACTCGGCACCCTGGTACTTGTGAAGACGCAAAAGGGAAAGTCCCTGGATGGAGTGGGCGAGGGAGCTTTCGGGGTCCAGTTCCAAGGCCTTGGTGGCGGCAGCCCCAGCCTCGCGGATGAGCCCGTCCTGACCTGGTCTGGCAATCTCGATGAGGGTGATCGCCAGCACCGCATGGTGGTAGCTGATGTCCGGTGCCAAAGCGATGGCCTGGCGGGCGGCATCCACGGCACGGGCCCGCCTGGCGGGATCATGCACCCAGCACAGCGCCAGCTGGGAGAGCGTGTGCGCATCCTCGGGGTTGATGGCCAGCGCTTGCTGGAACCACTCAGCCGCATCCACATGGCGCCCCTGATCCATGAGCAGATGCGCGCGTCGAAGCAGCGCCTCTGTGTTGTCCGTCGAATACTCGTTCATGGGCTTACTTCATGAGGCCCAGATACCGCAGCACATCGTCGTAATGTCCGCCCTGATTGGCGTAGAGCGCGTAGTTCTTGGCGCTTTCGAACCAGGCTTTGGTGGTGGGCCGATGGCGGCCGGCGGCTTTGACCAAGTCTTTTGTGGTGATCGGCACCACCTTGCCTGTTTTCATCGCTCCGGCGAGCACCTCCTCGGTGGCAAGGTCAAATACGGCCTTCATGTCCGCGCCGGAAAAATCGCAGGTCTTCTTCGCCAGCGCCCGGGCGTCCAGTTCGGCAATGGGCTTTCTTTTGGACATGATGTCGATGATGGAGACGCGGGCTGGCTCATCGGGCGGGGGCACGAAGAGGGTCCGGTCAAAGCGGCCGGGCCTGCGAAAGGCGGGATCGATGTGCCAGGGTGCATTGGTGGCCCCGAGGACCAGCACGCCATCATTGTCGCCCTCAACGCCGTCCAATTCCGCCAGGAACTGATTGATCAAGGTGCGTCCCGCGCTGTGGCGCAGGTCTTTGCGGTCGGCGGCGAGTGCATCCACTTCATCAAAAAACAGCACGCACGGGGCGTTCTGGCGGGCGATTTCAAACACCTGGTGCATATGTTTTTCGGAATTACCGATCCACATGTCCAGAATTTGGTGCAGACCCAGGGAGATGAAATTCGCCTTCACCTCGCCTGCGGTGGCCTTGCTGATGAGCGTTTTGCCACAGCCGGGCGGGCCATAAAGAAGCACCCCGCCGCCGACTTTCTTGTCATACGCGCGGAACAGATCGGCGTGCTGGAGCGGGTAGATGATCTTCATCCGGATTTCCTCCTTCAGCGCCTCCATTCCACCAACGCTGGCAAAACTTAATTTCGGCCGCTCCATGTCGCTGATGCCGAGATCAAAGGCGGCACCCCCCTTGGGAGAGCCTTCATCAGGATCTACCACAAAATCACCCTGCCCGGACAGGCCCGCTCGCTGGGGAGAGGATTCCGAATCTTGCTCGCGACGCGGCTTGGCTTTGACCTCAGCCAGCGCCTTCTCCAAGGCGGGATCGGCGACCGAAGGATTCAGTTTGAGGGCCTGGTGGTAGAGGTCAGCCCCGCGCAGCAGGTCGCCCTCAGCGGTCAGCATGCGGGCAAGCAGCACGTAGGCCGGAGCAAACCCAGGAGCCTCCTCAATGAGTTGCTCGGTGCGCACCACGGCTTCCGAGGTCTTGCCCTCAAGCAGGATCACCCGGGCAAGTCCCAGCTTGGCATCCGGGTTCGCCGGCTGGAGACGAACAAGTTTCAGAAAGGTCTCGCGTGCTTCCGGCAGTTGAAATTCCTCCAGGCAGCCCTGGGCGTAGAGCAGCATCAGAGGGGCGTTGTCGGGGGACTGTTCGAGGGCAAGCCGCAGGCCTTCCAGATTGGGCATAGTGCAGCCACTCAAGCGCTCATTAAGAGGCCGTGCAAGGCGGAGTCGAGGTCCCCGCCCGCTCAGTTCTTCGCCGCGGCGCGGCACTCGGAGCACACGTCCTCACCCTCCGCGTTCACACGGAAATCGAGCCGGGGATGATCCGTCTCCGTCTTGCCGCAGCGAACGCAGCGATGAAGGCTGGCCCCCTCAGGGGTTTGCGCGGCGGAGACATAGCGCTGGCGGCGTTCCGCCACCCGGGCACGATGTTTCACAAGCCCCACCAAGCCCGGGCCAATGGCAATGAGAAAATTCAGCACCGAGAACAGGATTTCCGCACGTCTTTCTGGCACTCCTAAAAAAATAAAGACCACCGACCCGCCGGCAATCCAGGCCAGCCACTTGATCTTCAACGGAATGATCCCCATCAGCAAAATTTCCTGGTTGGGGAAATAGAACGCATAGGCCAGCATCAGCGTGGTCCACAGTATGCTGCCTGTCGTGGCATAACCAAACAGGAGGCCGCCGATTGCGACCGCAAGCATGCCGCCAAAGACATAAAGATTCACACGGAAGCTGCCCCATGCCTCCTCCAGCCCATCGCTGATCATCCACCCCCATGGAATGGCAAACAGCAGCCAGAGAATGCTCTGGCTGCCAGGCAGCAGGATGTAGCTGACCACCCGCCAGACCTGGCCGTCCTTGACCAGGTCGGGTTCAAACACCAGCTTCTCCATGAACTGCGGCACGGCTCTGATGAGAAGCCAGTTGAGCACCTGGAACACGACGATCACACGCACCAAGTGCGGAATGGCAAAGCGGGCGAGCTTGGACTCTAGCGAGGAAAAAAGGGACATCACAGCTCCAAGAAGTAGGCGCTCCGCAGCCAACTGCCACCAATTGTTCGCTCGCTGATAGCGCTTGAGCAAATGCGCGGCTCCCTGCTAGGCGGGGCGAGGCCGTGTTTTGAGACTGGGTGGGGTGGCGTTTGTGTTCCGGGGCGGCCAGGGCAAGGGAATCTGAGCATGCCTGGCGGGGTTGCTCGCCTCGCCGTTAGGTTCCAATAGCGGCTTCGGCTCTTGCCTTGCCATTCATGCTCAGATTCCCTTGCGATATCTCACCCAGTTTCAAAACCCGGCCTAATCCTCGCCAAGCTGGTGCCGAAGGGCTTTCAATTCCGCCCGCAGCCCGGAGATTTCCTGCTCGATTCGATCACGCCACTGCTTTTCCTCTTCACGGACGGCAGCGAAGGCAGGGGAGGTCTCGAAACTCGGCGCCGCCCCTGCGGCGGGAACAGCAGGTTCGCCGCACAGGGTATGCATGTAGAGGGCGGATTTCCGGCCATGCCCAGGCGGGAACATCACGGCAAGCGCCATGTCCGTGTCACTGCTGAGCCGCCGCTGCAGAGCGGTTTCCACGGAGGCGAGATCGGGGAAGTTGCAGAGCCGCTCGCTGCGCTGGCGCAGTTCACCCACTGTCTGCGCGCCGCGCAACAGCAGCGTGCAGAGGAGAGCCGCTTCGGGAGCTTCCAACGCCGGAAACTTGCCCCCGATGTTGTGCTTGAACTTCTGCACCCGTGCCCCGGCCATTGACAACTGGTAGACGAACTGCCGGGCCTTGAGCCCCTCCAGCGCCTCCTGCACGGTCACCTCCGCAAATGCCACCACCGGGTCGCGATTGGTCGCCTGGTTGCAGGCATTGACCAGAGCGTTCAAAGTGAGTGGGTAGGCATCTGGCGTGGTGCTTTCCTTCTCCATCAAGCAGCCGAGAACCCGGGCTTGCTCAGGGGTCAGG
>Ga0118677_10007219_pt1 | contig 18439 bp, 9 predicted proteins | sample AliMusrvi5mmetaG_FD_86154 | JGI IMG/M metagenome (GOLD analysis project Ga0118677, IMG submission 86154) | reverse complement strand
CGCAGGTGCGGGCTTTGGAACTTACGTAAACCCTGGACGCGGGGTCATCGCCGACAAGCACCACGGCCAGGCCTGGGGTGATGCCGGATTGTTTGAGAGCGGCGGCTTCGGCGCGGCACTCGTCGAGCACGGTGGTGGCGAGGGCTTTGCCATCCAGAATTCGGGGTGTGTTCATGTGGGTGTTAGAGCGGAGTATCAGGCGTCGTCGGTGCCCTTGACAAGCAAGGATTCGATTTCGAGCCGGGCTTTCTCGAAGGCGGTGGCGTCCATGCCGCGCGGCAAATGGATGGCTTCGGCAAAGGTGACTACCACCCGGCTGAACGGTTTGGGAATCACGAAACGGTCCCAGGTTGTCAAGCGCCAGGCGGATGCGAAGCGCACATGGACGGGAATGATCGCGGCCCCGCTGGCCTCGGCGAGTTTGATCACTCCGGGCTGGATTTGATAGCGCGGGCCACGCGGGCCGTCGGGCGTGAGGCAGACGTCGAAGCCATCGCGCAAGGCATGCTTGAGACCGACCAGCGCGGCCACCGCGCGGCGCGACGAGGACCCGCGGATCGCCCCGAGGCCGAAGACCGCCATGGCGCGCGCCACCATGTCCCCGTCGTGGCTGGCACTGGTGAGCGTCACGCTCCGCCGATGCTTGCGGCAGATCTTGTTCCACGCGGCCGGCACGGTGAAAAACCGGTTATGCCATAAAACATAAATCACCGGCGGGACCGCAGCCACCGGCGAGCCGATCCCGCACAGATCACGCACCTCCAACCGCAGGGTCGCCGCTAGCAACTTCATCGTCCACCCGGCAAGCGCGCCAATCATGGCGCTCTTGCGGTTGCTGCGGACTTCGTGTGTTTGGCGGCGGCTCATGGCATCGGCAACTCCACCGCCGCCACAGGTATCCGGCGGGATGGAAAGCCGTAGTTTCTCTATCCACCCGGGTTTGACAAGTCCCGGCTCCCACGAAAAATGGCTTCTTTTCCCTCACAGATAATTCGGAAGCCGACATTATAGACCGGCTGCCACGGACGATAGCCCAAACGACTTGTCGAAGTGGCCCGCTGTGGCCGGTCCGACCACGACCCGCCGCGCACGGCTTTGCGCTCCGGCGTGAAATCGCCGCTCGTCCATTCCCACACGTTGCCTGACATATCGCACAAGCCCCAGGCGTTAGCTGCGAATGAACCCACCGGCGCGGAAATACGGAAGCCGTCATTGATGGAATCGATGGCCGGACGCCATGGCGGCACGCCGCCGGACGGCAGACCCCAACTGAACGTCGGCATGGCACGCAGCGTGTGATCCGCCAAGTTCGCAAATTTGGAGAAGTCCTTTGTTAGATCGCCGAACCAGAGGGGTGTCGTGGTTCCTGCCCGGCACGCGTATTCCCATTGCGCCTCGGTCGGCAAGCCGCATGACTCGCCGGTCTTCGCGGAAAGCCAGCGGCAGAATGCCACTGCCGCGTTCCAGGAAACCCGGACGACCGGTTGTTTGGGACCATTGGCGGGATAGCCGCGTTCGATTTCCTCGAATTGGAGGAAATCACCGCGTTCGATCCGGCTGTCATGTTTCGGATCGAAGCGGGCGTATTGCTCGTTAGATAGTTCGACGCGGCCTATCCAGAAGGGCTTGTCGATGGTGACATGTGTGGGTCCCGGATCTGCGCCGGCTTCTCCCATCACGAAGTCGCCCTTGGGAATCCTAACGAGGTCCAATGTGACACCGTTGCCAAGGTCGAGCTGACGTTGAAATTTGCCACTGTCGGCTTGGCGTCGCTGGGCCTCGGCGGCGTCGAACGGCCAGTCGGCAACCTCGACGCGGGCGGCAGACGGTTTTGCCGCTGACGTGGCGGGTGGCTCAAACGCGATCGCCGCTGCCGGTGCGCCGATGGCCTCGGGGTCTTCATCGCGCTGTGCGTAACGTTTGAGCATTTCGCGGCGGCGGTCGCGTTGGGCTTTCACCTTGTCCGCGCCGACAATCTCGGTCCACGTCCCGTGCGCCGGGGTGTTGAGATCGATCCAGGTGGTCAGTCGGTCCCATGCCTCGGTATCGAGTTTCACCCCGTGGTGGCCGGCGCGCAGCATCTGCACCAGTTCGGTGGTGTCGGCGCCGAACTCGCAGGGGACGAGAAGATGCATGTCGCTCTCGATCGTGTGGCCGCGCACAAAAGAGCGCAACGCGAGATAGGATGGCGTGAATTGCGTGCCGTTGTTGTATGTGGGATCGCCCGCCTGGGTATGTATCGGCGGCGCATTGCGGAAATCCAGCATGGCCGTCCGCCCGGGTTCGGTCTTGCCGTCGTGGCACCCGACGCAGAAGCGGTCGAGCACCGGTTGCACTTCGCGCACAAAAGAAAACCCCCGCTCCGGCCCATACCACGGCGTGATCTCTGCAGGCGGCTTGACCAGGGCCAGGCCCTTGGTGGCCGGAGGAGTCGAGTTCTGCCGGTCATGGCAACCGACGCATGAGAGGGTTTCGCCGGGCATGGCGGTCATCCAACTGCGCATGAGTTGCAGCGCCTGGCCGTTGGCATCGAGCGGCTGGATCGAGATCGGGGTGTTGGCAGGAACACGGAAGAACGCCGAGCCGTCGGCCTCGACCGGAACGGTCCCCATGATGCGCTTCACGTCCCACGGTCCGTCCAGTCCGACCCGATTGATGTGTCCGCCCATATCGTAATATCCGAAGTGATAGGTGAACACGCGCAGTTGTTTGACCGTGCCGCGTGGCACTCCGGCCAGCCCGGGACCGGAGTAAATATCGAGAATTGAGACCAGTGCATCCTTGCGCTCCGGTTGGACTTTCGAGGGCACCACCGGTGGTTGCGTGCGCGGACGGAACGGCACCGGCTCCAACAGTGCGTTGTTAGCAACACTCTCCTTGATCAAGACGAGGTTGTCGAACACGTCTGCCAGATAGATCCCCCACTTCGAGCCGGGTGTGGGTTTGGCCGAAACGAGGAAATACTTGTCGCTCAGCGGCCATGGGTGCAGGTATTTAGGGAAACTGGCATCTACTAAATGATCCTTGATGATTGGCTCGACTTTCTTGCCGCGGTCGGGAATGCGTTGGATCGCTCCCTCGGCTTCGAAACGGCCTTGGGCGGTGTCGAAGAGCACCAGTTCACCGGTGCGGGCCTCACCGTGATGTCCGCCGATAACGGCAATAAACTTGGTTGCCGAACCGGGGATCGCCCGCGCGTAGAACATGGCGTTGGGCCAGTAGGAGCCGCTGCCGTAATACTCCTTCTGGTCCGTGCCGTCGGGATTCATGTGAAAGAGAATGCGTGCAAAGGCGTGCGGCAGATCCGTGTATTCCCAACGCAGATAGAGCAAGCGCCCGTCGTTCATAACCGTCGGGCACCAGTTGTGGTCCTGATCGAAGGTCAGGCGGCGGATCGCCCCGGTCTTGCGTTCCAACCTAAAGAGATTGGCCACGTGCGAGGTTCCCAGCACGCATGGCACGCCGGTGAACGCAGCGGTCGATCCGAAGATGATATTTCCGTCTGGCAGGTAGCAGGCATCGTAATTGCCCACGTCCGGCTCGCGGATCAGCGGCAGGGGTTGGGGCTTGCCGCCCTCGGCAGCCATTTCGAACACCTGCCAGCAACCGTCGTCACCCGGCATCGAAAATATCAACCTCTGCGCGTCGAAATCCAAATCGACATCCCCGACAAAGCGCCCGCCGTCGGGGCTGAACAACGGGCGCACCTCGCCGTTAGGCCGGACCGGCGAGAGCACGGCGATCCGATTGTTGAAGCCATCCCGGGGAAGGCTCGAGTTGCCCTCCCAGTTTTGCGGCAGGCCGAGCTTGTTGGCATCACGCTCGACGAGCAGCAGGCGCTCGAAATCCAACAGCGGGTTGGCCAGCAGCGCATCACTGCGGAGCTTGGCCAAGGCGTCGGTGAATTCCTGATTGCCACCGCTGGCTGCCATCCGGCCATCAAGTTCTGACAAGCGCCCGGCGAACGCCTTGCCCTGCGGGTAGCGCGCACCGAAGGTGGTGGTTAGATCCTCGATGGCGAGGCGCAGGCTCTTGAGTTGCCCGGCGGGTTCCTCGCCCTGGGCCGGCGCCAGGGTTATGGCCAGAGCCATGCATGCAATGAGTGTGTGTTTCATCTATGGTTTGTTGTTTTGATTTTACTTTCCATCCACAGTGGCCACCCCCAGGTCGTGCAGGGCGTAGGCTGAGAAATTCACCGGAGTGCCGGGCACGCCCTGGCCAATCCAGCGCATTGTGAGCGTGCCCGTGGAGGCTTCCCAGGTGGCGGTGAGCAGCGCCGGCGTTTTCACCTCGCCGTTAGCCAATTGATGTTTGCCGCCCGCCATTTCCACCACCCCGTTGCGGGGCACGTTGCAGATGATTTGCAACCGATAGGTGTGGCCGATTGTGAGACCGCCGATGGTTAGAGTGGGTTTGATGCCGGTGGCGTCCGCCGGGGCTTGCAGCAGGCAATTGACGAGCTTATTGTATTGGGCATCGGTTGGGGCAGGATAGGCACTCTGTTTCTGACCTCTGACCTCTGAGTTGCCTACGGCCATGCCAGTTAGGGCTTCGCCGGGTTTTTCCGGGTTCGCTAGCGCTCTCCCCGCGTTCTGACCTCTCTCTTCAATCTTCCAGCTCAGGCGAGGCCTGAGCGCATCGATCCCCATTGGCCTCTCCCGGTACTCGCATTGCAGGTTTGTCACCTCGACTGCGGAAGCTGCCGGGATACAGGACAACATCGGAACACCGATAACAAGACAGGCGGCAAAGGCAATGCAGAAGAGATGTTTTGATATCATAGTTGGACTTCCATTTTGGCAGAGTTTATCAGCTGCCTCGATGTTGTTAGTTTTTCCATGGTGATTTGATCATCACAATTAATCAGCGCGTTATGATTCCTAAACCGACCGCCGGCAAACCGTCGCCCCTGACTGTGACGCGAATCGCTCCGGTACTTTTTCCGGTCTTGACGATGCCGAGGGCGAGACCGTGAAACGCTTTGCGATCGGTTGTTTGAAAATCACCGTGGTCAACCGGATTGCCGTTACCAACGGCGACGAGTTTGCCGGCTCCGGTAACGTCGAAATGAATGAGGTTGTCGGCATCGGGACAGAGACGCCCGGCGGCATCGAGAACCCGAACGGTAACATAGGCGAGATCCTGGCCGTTGGCGGCAATCTCCTGACGATCAATGCTCACTTCAAGTTGTGCGGGTGCGCCGGTAGTAACGACTTCATCAGTGGCAACGATTTGGCCTGCGCGTTTGGCGATGACCTTCAGGTTGCCGGGAGTGTAAGGAACAGACCATTCCTGGTGGTAGCAGTCGCTCATCTTCTTTTCGCCAAGCGATTTACCGTTGAGGAAAAGTTCGACGGTATCGCCGTTGCTGTAACACCAGACAGGAATTTCCTTGCCGGTAAATTGCGGCCAGTTCCAATGCGGCAGGAGATGCACCATCGGCGCATCAGTCCAGCGACTCTGGTAAATGTAAAAACGGTCTTTCGGAAAGCCGCAGAGGTCCATTATGCCGAAATAAGAACTGACCGATGGCCACGGGAACGGTGACGGTTCTCCAATGTAATCGAAGCCGGTCCAGACAAATTCACCGGCAACCCACGGATGGTCATGCAAGGCTTTGAGAGATGCTTCGGCGGTGTCGGACCGCTCGATGTCGTAGGAAGAAGCGTGTTTGTCGAGGAACTTTTCAATGCTTACCCTTCCGTCCTTTTCGTCTTTAAGAACGAGGTTGTACTCGCCACGGCTGCTGCGCGCGGAAACGGTTTCACTGGCGATGAGCGTGTATTTACCCTTAAAAAGGTCATAGTCGGATATTTTGTAGTTGAGGCCGAGAAGATCGAGCACATTAGCGACCTTGTCTGCGGTGTCGCCGGGGTTGTGACAGGCACAGGTGACGGGACGTGTTGAATCTTCATCGTGAACGAAATCAGCAAGGCGTTTGGCTGTCGCGGTGCCACCTCCGGATCCCAGGTCGAAGATTTCGTTGCCGATGCTCCACAAGACAATCGAAGGATGATTGCGGTCGCGACGAACCATGTCGCGGATGTCACGCTCGCTCCATTTGTCGAAGAACCGCGCGTAGCCCATGGAGGTCTTCCCGCCACTCCATTCATCGAACGCCTCGTCCAGGACGACGAAACCCATACGGTCACAGAGCTCCAGCAGCCTCGGCGCGGGCGGATTGTGGCTGGTGCGAATGGCGTTGCAGCCCATCTTTTTCAGGATTTCCAGCTGTCGCTCGATTGCGCGGTCAAAGGCGGCAGCACCGAGATGACCCTGGTCCTGGTGGTTGCAGACACCTTTGATATCAACATGCCCGCCGTTGAGGAAGAAACCGCGATCTTTCGTGAACTCAATGGTACGGATGCCAAACGGCGTGTCCACCCGGTCAATCACCGTGTCGCGCAACATATCAGGCTCGATCAATTCGACACGGACGGTGTAAAGCGTGGGACTGTTGAGAGACCAGAGTTTCGGCGTCGCGACCTTCAATATCGCGTCCAGCTCGCCGTGTTTCCCGGCCTCGACAATGAGTTTCTGACTGGAGGAAACAAGGCGGCGACCGTCAGGACCCAGGATCGAAATTCGTCCGGTGAGTATTTTCTGAACGTCGTTCTGATTCTGGAAAGCGGCGCGAACCCGGACATCAGCGGATTCGCTGGTGATCTTCGGCGTGGTCACATACGTTCCCCACTGCGTAAGATAAACCGGTTTTGTTGTCGTCAACCAGACATGACGGTAAATCCCGGCGCCGCTGAGCCAGCGCGAGCATGGCTGCTCGACATTTGCCCGGACGAGTAATTCATTCGGCGCATCCCATTTCAAGAATGGCGTCAGATCGTACTCGAACCCGATGTAACCATACGGTCGGTTTCCGAGATGTTGACCGTTGAGCCAGACATCGGAATTCATGTAAACACCCTCGAACTCGACAAATACGCATTGTCCCTTTGCGCTTGCCGGCAGGGTGAACTTCTTCCGGTACCAGCCAATACCGCCCGGCAGACAACCGCTGCCTTGATCATATTTTTGATCGAACAAACACTCTGTGCCCGGCACTCGTTCGATACTCCAGTCATGCGGCAGATCAACAGCGCGCCACGACGAGGTCTCGGCACCACGACAAAATTCCCACTCGAAATCCCAAAGCACACGCTCACGCGCCTGCGCGGCGACGGCTACAAGCAATCCAATGCTAATCAGTAATTTTCTCATTGTTTTCCTTCCGGATTATTGAGCTTTATTCTGCAGCAGTTTGCCCGCCTCTTCCAGCACCTTCACGCTTGCTTTTTCAAACCTGCCATGTTTATCAGGGCCGACATCGAGCAGAACATTCGCATGCCCTCTGTTTTCCGAAGTAACGGAATTAACGACCTGCTGGGCCGTTATTAGCGGGCGGGTCCCTTCTTTCCAGAACCAACCACCACTCTCCATGCACCAGCAGGATTCACCCGTCGCCGTATTGGTCTCAGAAAAGCCATTCAATTCATTGATCGCGATGTCCGCAATTGGAGTTCCCTTCTTGTCCACATCCCACCAATTGCAGCCGACGAGCACGTTGCTACTAATACTCCGGAAGAAGGCAAGCGTTTTTTCTGCCGGCATAATTTCCTTGTCAAGACCATCATTCCAGATATAGAAGACATCCGGATACTTTTCTATCAGCTCGGCAATTTGCTTCTCCTGGAATTCGATCTGTTCCTTCATGCTGTGCGTCGACGGATCGCATTCCGGTGGTAAGACCTTGTATTTGCCGGGATCACCAAATCCAGGGTGACGCCAGCAATAGTAAAGCCCGACCTTCAACCCGCGACTCTTGAAAGACTTGATGAACTGTGCCACAAGATCCTGCTTGTACGGACACTCAGGGTTCATGATGTCGTAAGTGGTATACTTGCTGTCCCACAGGCAGAAACCTGAGACATGCTTTGCCGTCAGCACGGCATATTTCATGCCGGCAGACTTCGCCGTGTCCGCCCAGGCATCGGTATCGATCGTGCCGCCCGGATTGAAGTCGGCGGGACTATGGTAACCCGATAGCCATTCAACACCGTGGTATGTTTCCAAGTTGTAGTGGATGAACATTCCGAACTTCAACTTCAGAAAGTCCTCCTGCAGCTCCTTGATCGATTTTGCCGCGCCTGGTGCCGCCGGCTGCGGAGCGGCACTTCCATCGTCCGCCGCCACAGCTATACCGCACATTAACGTGGCAGCCGCAGCAAGACCCATAAGCATCGATTTTCCATTATTCATCTTCATGCTTGGTTGTATTTTTCTGATTATGGATTAAGAAGAGTGGATTGAAATCGATAGGATCCCGACCCAACCTCATACACCGCCGCGCCGTTTTCCATGCGCAGGAATTTCACGCCGTTGGCCTTCGAGACTGGCTTATCGCCTTCGGTCACGCCGGCTTCATCCTTGGCCGGGACATATACCACTGCCGTAGTATTGACCGGAATCGTGACCTCCATGGTCAGTTTGTTGCCATCGCGTCTCCAGTTGCTGACGATCTTCCCGTGGATCGAGTCATAACCGCATTTCACCCAGGTTAGATCGCCGACCACCGCCGGCTTGATGATGATCTTTTTGAAGCCGGGACCGGTCTCATCGGGGCGGATGCCGGCCAGTCCCTGATAGAACCAACTGCCGGGACTGACATAGCAGGAGTGGATCTGGGACCATGATCCGTTCCATTGTTCCCAGAAGGTGGTCGCGCCCTGCGACAACATGTAGCCCCAACCCGGGTAGGTCTGCTGGTTGAAGATGGTATAGAGCAAATCGCTGCGTCCGGCATCCTGAAGCGATTGAATCAGGAAATAGGTGCCGAGCATGCCGGTGTCCAGATGCCCTTTGTTCTTGACCATGACGATCTCCTCAAGTTGTTTGAGGACGGGTTCACGCAAAGCGTCAGGGACCACGCCCATCAAGAGAGGCATGGCCTGGCTCAATTGCCTGTCGCTATCATATAGTTTCTCATTCTTTCTATAGTAAGCGGTATTGATGAGCGCTTTCAGTTCCTGGCTTCTGGCCCGGTGGCGCTTCGCCTCATCGGTCCGGCCAAGAGCGTCCGCCGACTTGGCCAGCAGATCCGCGAGATACACGCGATAGCAGTTGACAAAAAGTTCCGTTCCGGGCGGGGCGGTCATGCCGATGTTGGGCGCAACCCAGTCGCAGCCGCTGTCGCCGCCATTCCGCTGAATGTCGCCGCCGGGATAAAAGCTGTCAATATACTTGGCGGGATAACGAACCATCGATTCGTAGGCTCGTTCGAGCAATCTACGATCCCCGTAGTAGTTGTAGGCCTTCCAAGGCATCACATCCACCATGCCGCCCCAGAGAAACCAGCAACTGGGATCGCCGTGGCTCGGCGGCGAATATTGGGCGGACTTGCCGGTGACCGGATCCTGCGCATCCAGCCAGTCGATGGCCCACTTGCCGTAAAAGGCCGATGCGTCCAGGTTCATGATCTGCGAGTCGATGCCGTTCTGGCCATCGCCATAGCCCATTCGCTCGCGGTGGGGACAATCGACCATGTAGCCGCCGAGATTCAGGCAGCGGATCGTCCACAGGTTGACCTGGTGGATGCGGTTGAACAGGGCGTTGGAACACTCGAAGGATCCAACGGGTTCGAGGTCCGACTCAATGAACAGCGCCTCGGCATCACCAAGCGCCGGCTTGACCGGCAACCCTTGCACGATGACGTAGCGGAATCCTTCGTAGTTGAATTTGTTGCAGAATTCTTCGCCGGGCTTTCCGGCCGAGATGAATTCAGTTCGCTGGTTGTTGGTCTGATAGTAGGCCGGCCCCTTGGCAGTTTCGATTTTCTTCGGCTCGAGGGCCGGCTTGACCTTGCCCGCGGGCGTGTCATCGCCCTCGACGGACTGGAAGCGCTTGTCGGCATAGTGCATGGTCACCGTCTTGCCAGCCTCCAGTTGTGGCAGGCGCAGGTGGAACCAACCGGTCAGATTGGTGCCGAAATCAAATTCAACCGTATGGTCATCCAGTGCCACACAGGCCACCGCGGGAATGACCTTGGTGACACGGCTCGGGGGGCAGGATTGTGCGGTCGCAATGCCGGTTGGCCCGCTATACTCCTCCACGGGCCGCCATCCGAAGCTTCGTCCAGGCGCGGCGGGGGCGCTGGTGCATCCGACTTCATTCCAACCTGCGATCGCAAGACGGGCATCGATCTTCTCGTAACCCGTCCCGTTCCATCCCCACCCAGTTTCGGTATGGGTGCTGGACGTGAAGGTCCACGAGCTGTCCGTCCCCACGACCACCCGCTGCCCGCCCACCGTCATGTCGAGATGCACGCGTGCGAGCGGAGCAATCTCCTTGGGAAAGAGCAAGCCCAAGCCCAGCCATACGCCCACACAGTTGGTGCCTGGCCGCAGGAGCTTGCTGATGTCATAAGTGGTGTAGAGCGAGCGCTTGTCATAAACGGACACGGCTGGGGCAAGCACATCGTCGCTCACCTTTTTGCCGTTCACATACAATTCATAGTAACCCTTCACATTCACAAATGCCAGCGCGCGCTCCGGCACTGCCGTTAGAGCAAACTCCTTGCGCAACCACGGCGACGTATCGCCGCCCGCCTTGACCCACTTGGCCTGCCAATCATCAGGCTTCAACAGGCCCATCGACCAGCCGGCCGGCTGGCTCCAGGCCGACGCTTCGCCGTCCTTGTCCCACACCCGGACTTTCCAGTGGCAAATCTGCCGCGATTCCAACGGTTTGCCCGCGTACTCCACCTGGATGCTCTGGTCGGACGCCACCTTCTTGCTGTCCCACAGATCGCCCTGGTCCTTGGCTAACAATTCAGGCGTCGTAGCCACCAGCACCTGATAGGCGCTCTGCTTCTGACCTCTGACCTCTGACCTCTGATCTCTCTCTTCAATGACCCACGACAACCGCGGCTTCTCCGCGTCGATGCCGAGCGGGTTGTCGCGGTATTCGCAGCGCAGATGTGTTAGATCGGCGGCAGTTGCGGCCGGGATGCAGGACAGCATGGCGACGGCGGCAAGCAGACAGGCCGCGATGCGGCGGGTGACGGGATGTTTCATTGGGATTGGCTGTGATTGAATTTGCGCTGAATGCTCTTACTTCCACCCGGTGGCCTTCTTTTCATCGCATGCTGCCCGCAGGTGGAAGAGTTTGGTAAAATGATGATGAGGCAAAATCATGGGAGAGGAAGAATTGTAGCGGTCCCGCAGGCGCGGGACCGCTACAATGCCATAATCTTCGACGCAATTGCGGGGTCGCCGGTGCGCACCGGCGACCCCGCCGGATTCCGGAGAAAACCCAAAAACTCCGGAAAGGGGTTCGTGAGAGGTGATCAGTTATCAGTTATCAGTGATTGCGAAAGCCAGCTAAAGCGCTGGGTGCAAGCTCCACTGATAACTGAATACCGATTACTGATTACTCCTCTTCTCTTCATCCTCACTTCTGCGTCACAACCAGGCGGGCGAAGTGAGTGCTGCCGCCCAAGGTGGACAGGTCGATGGAGATGGTGGCGGGGGGGCCGACGGCGTCCGTGACACCAGTGGTGGTGGTGTGCCACACGTCGTTGACACCGAGGTCAGCGGATACCTCGATGGCGTAGGTGACATCCCCGTTGGCGACTGCTTCGGGACGCTTGGTGAAGCTGAGCTGGTTGCCAGTTAGTGTGCCGGGCGAGCCATTGGTGCCGTCCGTCTTGAGGTCCAAGGCATAGATCAGCAAGTTCGTGAGGCCGTCGGGACCCACATAGTACGGGTTCGTGGGGTCTGTCAGCCCATGGGAACCCGCCCACGACGCATAGTTGCCGCTGAGCGTCGCCGGGACGTAGGTCAGCAACAGCGACTTCATCACCGTTGTGTTCGAGCCGCCAGCCTGCTGGATGAGCCCTATACATGTGATATTCGAACGGGACCCTGACGTGTCATTGGTGGAGGCTAACGTGCCGTTATATACCGTGTGCGTGGTATAGCCATTCGCGCCATCAGTGGTGATCGTGACGACAACGTGATTTGTGCCAGTGTGGCTGTTCGACAACCCGGCTACGCTGCTGTAATCCCACACGTCGTGCCTGGTACCGATCATCCACCATGGATTGCTACCGGCGGTCCAAGTCCAATCCAGGGTGTAAACTGCATTAGCCACGGGGGAGAACGGAAGCCACGCAAATTCACAGTCCCGCTGCGCCGCTGCGCCCGCACCGTTCAGTTTCCAATCTCCAACCCGGGCGGTCCACGTCGCTGTCGCCGAACCACCGTAGCTTCCACGGCGGACGTCCGGGACAGAAGTATTGAGATCTGCACCGAGCGTGTCTCCAATAAAATCGTCGCTGTAGATCACCACATCCGTAACAAAGTTCACGGTGGCCGTTGAGGTGATGGGGATGTTATCGGTGTCGTCGGTGGCCGTAAAGACATCCGCACCGAGGGTGGTGGACGTGACCGTGAACGTCGCATGGCCGGAGGCATCGGTCACGTTGGAATTGGTGGTAATGACCGGGCTGCCCGGCCCCGAGGTGTGCGCGAGGGATACGGTCTTGCCCGAGACCGGATTGTTGCCGGCATCTTTCAAGGTGACGGTAATGGTTGACGGGGTGGCGCCGTCGGCCGTCACCAAGGTGGGCGAGGCTGTTACCGTTGAGGTTCCGGCACTCACCGCCCCCGCCGTAAACGTCACGGTGGCCGTTGGCGTGACCGTCACGCCGTCGGTGGTGTCCGTGGCCGTAAAGACATCCGCACCGGCGGTGGTGGATTTGACCGTAAACGTCGCAACGCCGCTGGTGTCCGTCGTTCCGGAAACCGTGGTAATGACCGGCGTCCCAGGGCCAGAGGTTTTAGCCAGGGTTACGGTCTTGTTGGTGACTGGCTGGTTGCCGGTATCTTTCAAGGTCACGGTGATCGTGGAGGTGGTGGAGCCGTCGGCCGTCACTGAGCTTGGCGCGGCTGCCACAGTCGAGGCGGCGGCACTGGGGCCAAACGTCACGGTGGCCGTTGGCGTGAGCAGCACGCCGTCACCGGTGGCGGTGAAGACGGAGGAACCCGCCGTCGTCGAGGTCACCGTAAAGGTCACCACGCCGGAAACGCTGGAAGTCCCCGAGGCCGCCGAAATCGTGTCCTCCGCGACACGGCTGGAAACCAGCGTCACGGTCTTGCCCGCGACCGGATTGTTGTAGGCGTCTTTCAAGGTCACAGTGATCGTGGACGTGGTGGAACCGTCCGCTTGAACGGAGGTTGGCGCAGCCGCTACCGTTGAAGTTCCGGCATTCACCGCTCCCACCGTAAAGGTTACGGTGGCCCTTGACGCGAGCACTATGCTATCCGTGGTGTCCGTGGCGGTGAAGACTGGCGCGCCCACCGTCGTCGAGGTCACCGTAAAGGTCACCACCCCGTTTGCGTCGGAGGCCCCCGAGGCCGCCGAAATCGTGTCCGTCGCGCCACGGCTGGAAGCCAACGACACGTTCTTGCCCGAGACAGGACTGCCGCCACCATTTTTCAACGTGACGGTAATCGTGGAAGTCGCAGTGCCGTTAGCCGCCACTGCGGTGGGTGAGGCCACCACGGTCGAGTTTGCGGCGCTGACCCCCAGCGACGTAAAGTTCACGGTGGCTGTGTTGGTGACCACGACGTTGGGACTGTCCGTGGTGTCCGTAGCGGTGAAGTCGGAAGAACCCGGCGTCGATGATGTCACAGTGAAGGTCACCACGCCGGAAGCGTTGGAAGGCCCCGAGGCCGCCGAAATCGTGTCCTCCGCGACACGGCTTGAAGCCAGCGTCACGGTCTTGCCCCGGACGGGGTTACTGCTGGCGTCTTTCAAGGTCACGGTGATCGTGGAGGTGGTGACGCCGTCGCTCGCGACGGTCGTGGGATTGGCCGTCACGGTGGAATTGGCGGCATCGGCAATCAGCGGATCGACACGGGTCAGCGACATCGATGTCATCGCCGTACCGGCAGACCCCCCCGCCTGCGTTATGAACCCTACGGCTGTGATCGCAGAACGCAGTCCCGTCGTGTCAGCCCAAGGAGTGGCGCCGTTGAAAACTACGTGCGCAGTGTAACCTGTCGTGTCATCCATGGTGAGCGTGACGACGGCATGGTTGGTGCCTACTATACCGTTCCTCACGTTGCCAGTGACAGTGTTGTGATCCCACCCGGTGCGGAGACCGATGATCCACCACGGGCCGGACGATTGAGTCCACGTCCAGTCCAGGATATAGACCGTGGACGCCTGGGGGGAGAACGGAAGTGACGCGAAAGACTTGTCGTTTTTCGTACTCGACACGCCCGCACCGTTAAAAAGCCAATCGCCTGTCGTGGCGGACCACGTGGCTGAGGCCGAACCGCCGTAGCTTCCAAGGCGGACGTCCGGGACGGAACTCTTGAGATCCGTGCCGATCGTGCCTCCAATGAAATCGTCCTGATAGATCATCGTGGCCTGCACTTTGGCGGCAGGCATGGCAAGGCCGAGGGCGGCGAGCCCCAGGAGGAGTGGGATACTCCGCAAGGATCGGGGCGTGGTGGTGGTGGTGATTTGCATGGTTGCGGTGTTTTTTGTTAGGTCTGTTGTTAGGGTTGATGATGGGCGAGGAAGAATTCGGTGTTTCGGAGAGGCGCGGGGCGAGGGTTGGAATTGGGAGGATTGAGCGTGGCATGGGCGGGTGAACAATGGGATCTTGGCAGGTTTTCGAGAGCCGTCATGCCGCATGAAGTGGCGGCATGGGGTAACGGCTGAAAGGCTGAAGAAGTAATCGGTGATCAGTAATCAGTAATCAGTGGAAGAGATGACTCAAAGCGCTGGGCGCAGGCTCCACTGATTAGTGCGACCCGGCACTTGCCCCGTTCCCCTGGCTCAAAGCCTGCGGTATTTGGCAATCACCGGAACGCCTGTGACTCACCCATCGAGATGCGCCAGTGGTCCAAACCGCCCGAAAAGGTCCTTGACGGAGGGCGGAGGAGTGCGTAAGTCGCACCATGAGTGCAACGGCAGTCAGGAAAAAGCGGCAAACCACCCTCCCCGCCGAGGTGTGCGACCCGGCAGGGATTGAGGTTGGCGACCAGATTGACTGGCGGTTTGAAGAGGGAGAGATTCGCGGCCGTAAGCTGATTGCGGAAGTGGCGACAGCCTCCACCGTTCGGCCAGTCCTTTACCAAGGTTTCTGGATGATGCCCGGCGAGGTTGATGTGGATCGGTTGTCCGACGCTCTCCATGGGGCGGGCTTTCAGCCCTCAATCCAATCGGTGTGATCCTTACCCATGGCGTTGCCATGGGCTGGCATGTTGCAGGCCGTTGGCCCTAAAGAGCGCGAGTTCCGCGCGACTCTGGCCATTTTTCTTCTGTCTTCTGTCTTGGAGCGAAGCGGTCTTCTGTCTTCCCCTTGCTCAATGGCCGGTGAATTTGGCGACGGCTTCGGTGCGGCTGTGGACTTGGAGTTTTTCGTAGCTGCGGCGGATGTAGCAGCGGACGGTATGGACGGAGATGTCCATTTCCTGAGCGATGTGGGCGTAGGTGTGGCCGTGGGACAAGTGGGTGAGCACCTCGCGTTCCTGCTGGGAAAGGGTGATTGAGGCGGCCTGGTGAAAGGAGGCGACGACCTTGCGGGCGATGTGCGCCGACATGGGCGAGCCGCCTGCATGCACTTCGCGAATGGCGTCCAGGATTTTCGCCAGCGGCGTGCGTTTGACGAGGTAACCATACGCACCCGCCGCCAGCGACTCGAAGATCTGCTCATCGCGCTCGAACACGGTGAGCATGATCACGCGGATCGCGGGGGCCTGCCCCCGCAATGCCGCCACACATGCAATGCCGGACATGCCAGGCAGTTGCAGGTCCATCAGCACCACGTCGGGCTGGTCCAACGGGAGTTGGCGCAAGGCCACGCGCGGATCTTCGTAAGCACTCACGCACTCGAAGCCCGGCGCCCGGTTGATGTATTTCTCCAGCGCCTGGCGTGTTTGCGCGTCATCTTCAACGATGGATATGCGGATGGTCATGGGGGGGCGCCATTGAATATCAGCCGTTCCGGCCGGTCTTGTCCAGCGGCCAACGCAGAACCACGGTCGTGCCACGCCCGGGCGCGCTCTCGATCCGGCACTCGCCACCGATATTGGCCAAGCGTTCGCGCATATTGGCTAGGCCGCTGCCGCCGGCTGTTGCGGCGGGGTCGAAGCCGCAGCCGTGATCGGCGATGCGGACCTCAAAGACACGCCCGTCCATGAACATGCCAATGTTGGCGGTAGTGGCGGCGGCGTGTTTCAGGATGTTGGCCAGAGCTTCCTTGACGGCCTGGATCACCGCCTCGCACGCGTCGGGCGGCATCACTTGCGCGGACAGCTCCGGCAACGATTCAAACAAACACTGCACCGGGGTGTCAGCAAAGTATTCTTCGGCATACTGGCAGATCCGGTGCGCCAACCAGACGAGGGTGTCGTGTTTGGGATTCATCGCCCAGATGATGTGTTCCAGTTCACCGGCGGCTTCGCGCATGCCCTGGGTGATTTCCCTTACCCGCAACTGGTCCGCCGGGTTGCCTGCGAAATCATCGGCGGCCATCTCGCCGAGCATCGCCAAGCGCGCCAAGCGGCTGCCGATCTCGTCATGCATGTCGCGGGCGATGCGGGCCCGCTCGCGCTGCAGGGCCTCACGCTGCCGCAGTTGTTCCAATTTTTTGTGCAGTCGGCGCAGCACCAGCAGGCGCACGGCGCCAGCGACCGCGGCGAGCCCCAGCAGCCCCGCCAGTGCCAGAAACCACCACGTTTGCCAGAATTGGGGGAGCACTGAGAGGTCCAGCCCCGTGCCCGTTAGATTCCAGACGCCGGAGCTGTTGCAGGCGATCACCTCGAAGCGATAGTCACCCGGCGGGACTTGGGAATAAGAGGCCACCCGCCGCACGGCGGCATCAACCCAGTCCTTGTCCAGAGGGTGCAGCCGGTACTTGAAGCGGATGTCTTCCGGCTTGGTGAAATTCAAGGCGGTGAAGCCAAACTCCAACTGCCGCGGCCCGGGTGACAGGCGCAAGCGCGGCGCGCGCCCCCACAACTCGGTCGGCGCGGCAGCCTCCGGAGCTGTTAGAGACGCGTCCGCGCCATAAGCCGCCACGGCCTTGCCATTGACGCTGACCCGCTCGATGACCACCGGCGGCACCTCCTTGTTTTCCTCAAACAGCTCGGCCGCATACACGTCGGCTAGGCCGGACTCCATCGCAGACAGCAGATGAAGGTTGGTGGTGCGCAACGCACACGGCCAGAAGTCGTGACTGGCCTGCAAGCGCGACAGTCCGTCGTTGCTCCCATAGGCAACCGGGTGCACCCGCGAGGCCCGGCCGTCCGCCAGCGCGTCCAGTTCGCTTTGGAACACGCTGAAAATCCCGCGGTTGCCTGCAAACCACAGCCGGCCGTGTGAGTCCGATAGAATCTGTGAGATGTAGTCGTCATGCAAGCCCTGCTCCATCCGGCAGCGGCTGAAGCGCCCGGCCTTCAAACGTCCCAGCCCTTGGCCACCATAACCGATCCACAAGCTGCCATCCGGAGTGGCAAACAGACAGCGGATCGCGTTGGGCTCCGCCTGGGTGTTGGAAGTTTCATCGATCAGATCATTCCCGCGCGCCCGCATCAGCAAGCCACTGGAGGTGGCCGCCCAGCAGTCGCCGGCGGCGTCCATCGCCAGGGCGGTCACCTTCCCGCTGGCTGCGGGCAGCGGGAAGGTGTGGAATTGCCCGGCCTGCCAGCATTGCAGGGTATGGTGCTGCCCGTCGCTGGCACCGCCCCCGATCCACAGCACGCCGGATGGGCCGGCCAGTAGGGCGCTAACAGAATCGCCGGCCAGGCCGTTGGCGGGCGTGAGGCTGGTGGTCAGCGCCTTGTCCTGCCAGTGGAGCAGGCCATGGGTTTGGGTGCCGATCCAAGCACCGCCTTGGGGATCGGCGGCCACGCATTGGGCGTCGGCGAAAGGCCATCCGTCGTCGGACAAGGGTTTCCATCCGCCGCCCCAACTCCGCGACACCACCCCGTTTTGGGTGACAATCCACCGGGTGTTGGACTCGGTGTTGGACTTGTCCTGGCAGATCGAGCGCACCGGCATGAACTCGATCGGAGTGACCGGGGCTAACAAGTCCACGGCCTGTGGCTTCAATTGGTTGAGGCCGCCGCCGCGCGTGCCGATCCACACGTTGCCCTGGTGATCTGACTTCACACTGAGGATTTGCTGGTGTTCGGTTACTTTGGCGATAATCCCCGAGTAACGGAACAAGCCCACCTCCTTGGTTCCAATCCACAGGAAAGTGCCTGAGCGATCTTCGTGGAGCACCGTCGGGGTGACCTCGGGCAGCGCCGTCGGCAAGTCGCCGATCTTCTTGAGCGCTCCGCCCTCGGTGTAGCTGGAGAGTTCCTTGCCCGTGCAAATCCAGCTGCCACCCGTCTTGGCCGCAGTCATGCACTGGGCCTTTACC
>Ga0118677_10007218_pt1 | contig 18439 bp, 15 predicted proteins | sample AliMusrvi5mmetaG_FD_86154 | JGI IMG/M metagenome (GOLD analysis project Ga0118677, IMG submission 86154) | reverse complement strand
TGCCCAGTGGGTACGAATCCTGGCCTGACATCCTGACGGTCATTTTCCCAAACTTCGGACGACCTCGACAGAGAAATGTTCCCACTGGGTGCATTTTGCCCGTGTAGCGTGGGTCCTCGGTTAAGAACAAACCTCGAATAAGAACAATTGCGAAGTCTCGTAATTTTTATTGCGAGTTCTCGCAATATCACGAGAATCCGAAAAGTCCTTGTTTATTGCGAGTTTTCGCAATAAAAAAAAATATTGCGAATTGTTGCAATATCCATGTGCGTATGCTCCTGCGCACGGAAGCTAGCTATGCCGTTTCGAAGCAGGGAAGCCCCAGCTGGGAGCAGCAACGTTCCTGAGAAAAAAAGCTTGCAAAATTGTTGTGACTTCCTGATAGCTAGCTATGCACCCAGCCAATTCTAGAAAACGATCACCTAGACTATTCTTGTATATCCAACTATATACTTCATAATTAGACCTACCTCTGCATTCGAGAAAATTTGCAATCGTCAAATCCTTGGCTTTGTTATAGAACGCTTAAAGTCAGCACTGGTCCTTGGAGAAAAAAAAAAGCAGACAGATTTAACAAACAAAGCGATCTCAAGTTAACTTTTTCACACCACTAAATTCGCAATCAATGCGTAGTGAAAGCATTTAAATACTGAATTGCAAGAGTTAGACTTCCTCACAGTTCTAGGTTGCTATTTTTCAATTGCAGAAAAAAAAAGCAGGGCCACGAAACAAAACAAACCAATGTTAGTGCGCTTTCTTCATGCGTCTTTTACCCACAATTACTGCGCATTATATAAATGTTTAATGCTAACTTTCACGAAGAATTGCATGACTTACACTTCATCACTTATTTAGCTAGATCCTTTCTGACAAAAGGAGCAGGAGCAAATCACAAAAAAAGAAAAACTAAGTACACTTACTTCACGCCACTTGTACTCACAATTAGTGCATGTTATTAAAATTTAAAATTCTCAATTTCACGAAGAATTGCAGGACATAGACTTCATCACATTTCCAGCTCTTTGTGAGCAAACAAAAGAAGCACGGGCATGTTACAGAAAGAAACCAATTTAGTGCGCTTTCTTCACGCACCTTTTCCTTGCAATTATTGTGTGTCATAAAAATTTAAAATGCTGAATTTCTCGAAGAATTGCATGACTTCGACTTTCATCACATTCTTAGCTCTTCTGACAGAACCAAAAAGCAGGGCAGACTACAAAAACAAACTAGCTAATCTTCGTGCGCTTTCTTCACATCCCTTTCACTCACAGTTTGTGCGTATTCAAATTTGAAATCTGAATTTCACAAAGAATTCTATGACTTCAACTTCATCACATACAAGCTTTTTTTGAGAGAACAAAACAGCAGGAGCAAATTCCAAGCATAACCAATCTTTGTGCACCTTCTTCACCCCCCGTTTAGTCGTAATTATTTTTTATTATAAAAATTACAAATGCTCAATTTCTCGAAGAATTGCATGACTCAGACTTAATCCCATATTTTAAATTCGCTATTTCTGAAAGAACATAAGAAGCAGGGCAAATTAGGTACAAAAACAATCCAAGCTCAGTGCACCCTTTTGTCACGCCCCTTCTCTTCATAATTAGCAAGTAGCTACTATAAATTACAAGCGTTGGCTAGCTAGCATAAAGAATTGCGCAAGTTACTTTCTCGTACATCTCCCCCCCCCCATTCTTTGAGAGCTTGCAAAGAACAAAGGGCAATTTAAAGTGTTTCTTTGGATAGAATCCATTTCATTCAAACCTGAAGAATTGCCACGTAAAGTTTTTGTCGCTTAGATGCACATAATGTTTTGCGTGTCACTGCCCCCCCTGCTTCCTCCGGATACAATCCAATATCGTCAGGGCGCTGGGATCGGCTATTTCGTACCACACTTCCTTGCCTTTCCGAACCGCCTGGACCAACCCACCCCGCCGCATCTGGTTCAGGTGTTGAGAAATGGTCGCTTGCGGCATCTGCAGACGTTCCATAATGGTATGTACCGGCAAATCCCCCTCCCTTTGGAGCACCTCAATCAATTTAAGCCGACAGGGATGCGCCAGGATTTTAAGTGCTCCCGCCATTCTCTCCAAAAGGTCCATTGATAACTCAGAAATGCAGACTTCATTGGTTTTCATGACAACAACATATCATTACATCCATATATGTAAATAATAAATTTATTTTCTAAGCTTGCCTGAATCCGGACTCCGGCATAACTTCCTAGCCCACTATCTTATGCAGCGCTGGGATACCATCATAGGGGAGATTTTGTTCGGACTACTGGCCTTGGTCGCCATAGGGTCCACCTGGATGTTTGGGGCCTGGGAAAACTGGTGGTTCTGGCCCTTTGTGACCCTGATCTTATTGGCCACGGCCTGTTTTGCCGTGAGGCTGATCTGTTCCGCGAGACTCGGAACCGCACGGTTGAATTTTTCCACCATCGCCTACACCCTGATCATCGCCTGGTTCCCCTTTCTCATTTATGCCCTGATCCGCGCCATTCAAGCTGATGTGCCCATGGATGCAGAGCGGAGTTTCCTGCTGCACCTCACCCCCTGTCTACTGGGTTTAATGGCCGCCGTAGGACTTGTTGAGATACGACAAAAACAGCTCATTGTAATCGTGGTGGTTAATCTGGCGGTGTTGGGATTATATGGGATCGCCAATCATCTACTGACCGGAAATTCACACGTATTGTGGCTCGCGGGTTTTCCCCAATATCAAGAGGGGTACCATCGCGCCACCGGCACCTATTTCTGTCCTGATCATTTTTCCGGATTAATGGAGATCGCTCTTGCCATGGGGCTGGCGGTGGCCTTGGTGAAATCAACCGCCCCCCTTCAGAAGCTTGCCGGAGCGGGCCTGACAGTCCTTGCACTTGGGGGCATACTCTTCAGCCGTTCACGCGGAGGGGGCATCGTGGCCGGGCTAATCATTCTTGCCGCACTCTGGCTTTGCACCCTGTCGTGGAGCAGGCGTGCCCGGCGGTTTGGGAGAGTGGGCGGACTATTATTGCTGGCGGCGGGAATCATTGCCTTTACGGTCTTCGGGGGAAATTACATCAAGCGGTTTAAGGAATATCCCTGGAGTCAACTCCAGCATTCGGACCGCTATCAGATGTCTGCCGCCGCCCTGCGAGCCTGGCAGTCCGCTCCCTGGTTCGGAGTTGGCCCCGGAATGCATCAAAACCTCTGGCCTCATTTTGCTGCCTCGCCGGATGGGGACCGGGAAAAGGGGATCTGGCCGACTCACCTCAATAACGACTATCACTCATTTGAAGCGCATGATGACTGGGCGCAACTGCTGGAGGAATATGGCGTGGCAGGCTTGAGCCTGTTTCTGACCGCCTTAGGCACAACGATCTGGCTTGTTTACCGGCGGTGGAGACGATGGGCTCACAACATGGCTCACGAGGTTTCCTCTTCTTATTATTCCAGGCTGGCATGGATATTGCCCGGCCTCCTGCTGGCGGCTCTCGCCATGGCCGTCCATTCCTTCGGGGATTTCAATCTTCAGATCCCGGGAACAACCTGGCTATTGGGCATTCTGACAGGCTTGGCCGTTGCCATTGCACGCCATACCCCGCCCTATCGCAAAGCGAACCCTTCCGCGACGAGCGATCCCCAATGAAGACCTCCTACACACACAATCTTTTCTGGCGGGAACGGTTTTTAAGATCAGCCCCCCCCCTCCTGATCAGTGACTTATTTGCCTTGGCCGCAGCCTATTTTGTTACGTTATTCATCAGATTCTACAGTCAATCCGGTCAAGAATTTTTCACCTGGATTAATATTACTTTCGGCCTTCGGGAGACAGCCGCTGTCGGTAACACCATCGAACAATTCTACCTTTATAATGCCCCGCGGATTCTTTTCTTTTTAAGTGGAACCCTGCTTTTCCTGTATGGTTACACGAATCTTTATGCCCGCCGGCGATTTATCCGCCGTCACGATGAAGCCTTATCCATTATTGTGGCCAATATCCTGGCCTTAAGCCTGTTCTACGGGTATTTCTACCTCACCCGCAATGAGTTCCATCCCCGGAGTGTCTTCGCAAGCCTTCTCGCCTTGAACGTCGTGTTCACAATTGTGTGCCGGGCGACCATCTTGACACTTCTGAACCGATCCCCGCTGGCCACCTCCCGGGTCCTCCTAGTAGGGCAAGGACAGGAAGCTGAATATATTGACCGCTACATCACATTGGTCAAGCCCGCCGGACTCACCATTGTAGCCCGCCTGCCCTGCGAGACTTCACTTCCTATGGATCAACTGCTTTCGCAAATCAAAACACAGGTGCAGCACCATCGATGTCATATGATCATTTGCGCCGACAAACATTTCACCGTGGCCCAAATCATGCAACTCCTTGAATTGGGGGAAAGTATGCGCCAGGAAGTCAAAGTGCTTTCTGATAAATTGAATATATTGATCAACGAAGCGGGCATCGCCTCCGATTTCTTTATGGAGTTGCCCCTGGTTCATTTTGCCGTCTCACCCCATGGAAAATGGAGCCAACTGTTCCGCCAGATCAGCATGCAATTAATTGCGGCGCTCACCTTGATCCTTATATTTCCTTTCATGCTCCTGATTGCCTCCATCATCAAAATGACTAGCCGCGGCCCGGTATTTTTCATGCAGGAAAGAAGAGGGATCAATCGGCGTCCCTTCTGGATGTACAAATTCCGGACCATGCATGACCGCGCCGAGGAATTGCAGTCGCAAATCGAGGAATTCAATGAATCCGGGGAAGGGCTGTTCAAGATCAAGCGGGACCCCCGGATTACGCCGATCGGGCGTTTCCTGCGGCGGTTCAGTCTGGACGAGCTTCCACAACTGATCAACGTCGTGAGGGGCGAAATGACACTAGTGGGACCCCGTCCGTTACCGAAACGGGACTTTGAGAACTACTACGAGGAGTGGCACTACAGCCGGCACAGCGGGTTGCCGGGGTTAACGTGCCTGTGGCAGGTCTCGGGAAGAAGCGACATCAGTTTTCACAACATGTGCATTCTGGACGACTACTATCTTCGCAACCAGAACTTCATGTTGGATCTGAAAATTTTACTACGCACCGTCAGGGTGGTGCTGTTCGCGAAAGGCGCTTATTGAGCGGCAGCCGAGTTAGGCTTCAATAGTGGATACAACTGACGCAGAAAGCCAGTCAAACGCGATGCTGAAGCCTGTTCCCCTGAAGTCACGGATGTTTGCAAAGACACATACGCCCATCGCGGCCTGATGCCATGGATCAAGTTATCCCATGCCATGAAAGCAATCCTCTGAAAATGATCATGCGTTTCATGGCCTCCCCCAGCAAACCAATAAGCCATTAGCATTTCTGGAGCTGGTTTCACTTGAGCTCCTCCCCCGCTCCGAGCCCGGATCATGGTCAATTTCAATGGGGGGCGACCTTCTAACGGGACCGTCAACACAGAACTATTCTCAATGGCAAACCCCTGTGCAGGGAGGCACTGCTGGGGACGATGTATACTCTTTTGCTCGCTGCCAGAAAGGACGATCGTAACCGTGATGCTCCCCCCCTTCTCATCCTGATATAACCGTCGTGAAATGATCGTATCAGCAGGCAAGATATTGCGTTCCCCGAGGGAGACCTGATCCAATCGCCCCTCACAAACAGGACAGATAAGTGAACCATTCAATTCGCTTTCGGGGAACGACCGCATGCACTGTTCCTTCTGGCAATAATAAATATGCTCTCCGCTCCAATTTCCGACTTTAGCGGGCAAATCAGGAACTACATCAGCAGTATATGAGGAAGCAACGTCGACCGTCCGGATACGGGCGGCAAAGATAGCGGTTAGACAGAACAACACCAACAACAGGCAAACGCCCAATGCCATGGATCGGCGCCGCTTCCTTATGGTTTCCATGTCATCATTCATCGGCATGACCCTCTGGTTTCTTCAGTCGCCATGTCTGCCAAGGCCGGTTTAACAACGAACCAACGCCCAACATCAGCATCGTTGCTACCCCGAACACGACATACCCGGAATAATCATGGTAAAATCCCAGCGCAAATTCCTCGCCAAACAGGACCCCAACCAGCGCGATCAGCGTGATCCTGGCAATGTTCCCAGCCATCGCCAAAGGAATAGCCGCGACAGAGAGTAACCCCCTCTTAAGTGGCGATTTCTGAGTAAAATAGGCATAGGCCGTGGTCAAAGCGACCATAGCCAAAAGATAACGCAACCCACTGCAGGGATGAGCCACATCCAAGGAGAACCCTTTCCCCATATTGATATGAATCGCCGTACCAATCCGGGTTACAGAAACACCGAACCCATTTAGAAGTTCCGTTGTAACCGTCGTACTGATGATTCGAAGCGGGAAAGTCAAACTATCCAAAAACGTCAGGGGAATACAAAATACAAGATAGGCGCAGGGGAATAACAAAATCCGGGCGATATGCTTGCCATAGAGGAAAAACGGTATCCCCCATAAAACCCCTATCAATGAGACCAACACCAATCGAGTCTGTTGAACCCTCACGCCCATCAAATAAAGGAACAAGGCTATGACTACAATCCAAAACCCGCCCCAACATAAATTTTTTGGCGAATTGAGCAACTCTTCTCGCTTCCACCACACCATATAAAGGCTGACCAGAGGGATCAGCCATCCATGCGACATGTCCGCCCCCGCCCAGTTCCATCGTCCGACCATCCAGAGAACGGCGGATGATCCTTGCGCCGTCACTTCTTCAGGGTTCCCAGTAACACCAAACAAATAAATGATCAGAAAGCCCAGAACTATTCCGGCAATCCAAATGAATTTATCAGCTAATTTCACGATGATGCCTTCATCCCTTATGCGGCGCATTTACCTGATCCGGACGATTCAATGTGGTTTCAGGTGTTCCAAAAAGAATTCCCTGGGCGGCCTCAACCCCCTGCATAAACGAATGATCCATGTTACCAACTTCATACTTCCATGCACCGAATCGGCCTCGCGAAAATATTCCCATTGAACTCAGACCCGGCAATACCTGATCCAGAATCTTATCACGGCCCAGCGCTGGAACCGGGTACCCATAGTTGGCGAGAAATGACCATGTATGGATGGGCTCAACAAGCGAATCGATGAGCCCACATTGTTTCAACCCCCGGATACACTGTTTGAGTAAGAATTCATTCGCAGGAATCGGATCTCCCGGCCGAAAGGATATTTCAGCCATTAACGAATAGCACCCCGGCGGTGCATTATTCTGGCTATAATGACTGAAAACAGTGACCCGGTAAAAAGGGTACTCTTTTTCAGGAAAATACATCCAACACTTGTTCTGTGCCGCTTCCGGAACAGAACCACGTACGCCAACTCCCCCTACCCACGTCCGCGTTCGAACCAAACCCTGGCAGGCCTCTGCGTATGCCTTTAGCCCTGCCATCAACGTTAATTGATCTACCGGCAAGGTGCTCATCAACACGTCATAGGTGAACTTTTCACCATCTGCGGCGATAACTTCATGTTTAGCAGGATCGATACTTACAACAGGCACGCCGAACCGCAATCGTGAGGCGGGCATACTCGCGACCATCCTCTGCCAGATCCCTCCTGTGCCATTTATTTTGGGAAAGCGGAACTCATTATTCGGGCCCCAAGCGGTGTCATCTTGCTGGCAGATCAAGTGGCGCTCCATTCGCGCCACATCAGGAATGGCCACGCGATCGCCCACCCACTGCACCGACATCTCTGCAGGTGAACCCGCCCACACCTTATGGTTGTAGGGGACCATAAACAGTTCAGCCAACCCCTTTCCCATAGAGCGATAAATCCACTCTTCAAAAGTCTGAGGAGGGGGTTGTGCAAGCCTAGCGGCCACCTCGCGCACTCCATCTAAACAGCGTCTTTGTTCGCCCTCTAAAAGATGCCTGATGTTGTATTGGAAAGGATAGGGAACCCAGGTATCGCGAATTCGAATATAGGCCCTGCGCTGATGGCGAAACCAGCCATCCTCGGGCATCACCGCATCAAGCATCTGATCGAAAAGTTCATAGTGAGAAAAAAGAACGTGGCCCCCGATATCCCAGGTAAACCCTTCGCTCGTGAAGCTTGCCGCCAATCCTCCGGGCCAGATGTTTTTCTCTAAAAGCGACCAGTCGGCTCCCGCCTGTTGAAATATTTTTGCAGCCCCAAGCCCGGTTGGCCCAGCCCCAAGAATAAGAACTTTCATTTGTTCATCCTATCCTTAAGAAGCACACGTCCGACCTGTACCATGGATAGTAGCCCCACACGGATCACACCCCAGCTTACCAGTGAAGTTGCTCCCGTGCGCCTCTCCCGATTCATTACCGGCACATTAGCGATCCGCAGCCCACGCCTTTGAGCCAATCCTGAAATTGCCACATTCGGGGCAAACATATCTGGTGGTAAACAATCCAGCATGGGACTTAAACATTCACTCCGAATAAGCCGGAAAGGCACATTAACATCAAACACTCCATCTCCACATAGAAGACGGATGAGTAATCGAGATCCACCAGACAATAGCCGTCGCCCTCCCGTCTGTTTCCGGCCTTGCCTTATGCCAAAAACACAATCTACTTCACTTCGTTTCGCCCATAATTCGGGAAAGAAATCAGCAGAAATCTCATCATCGGAATCCACTTGAAAAACCCATGTCGAATCAGCACAGGCCAGCCGGTACCCTTTGAGAATCGTAGGACCATGACCCTCGTTTGCCTTGCTAAGGATCCGAGCCCGAGGATGATCTACCAGGATTTGGAGCTTCTCTTCAGTGCGATCCTTCGACCCATCATTTATTAACAACAAGGTGAAGGACATCCCTAATCGGTTCAACATATCAAGCCATGAATGAGCTACTGCATCAATACAGTCCGCCTCATTGTATACAGGTATCACCACCACCAAATCCCTCATAATAACCCTTTCGAGCCCGCGTCCGCACCAATATGATAAATCTTAATATTCCCGCTCTGCCATATAAGTTTTGCCTTTTTAGCCCCAAATGAAGATGCCCACATCCCCTGCGAATCAAACTTATCGGCTCTATGCACAAGAATTACATATTCAGAATGTACACTTTGCCATCTCCTTGATCTGGCGTCAGACCACCCAAAGACCGGAGTCACGACAGAGGTTATATCCCCTCCATAATACCACAACGCCAGCGGACTAGACACCATCACGACAGGTTCAGTTGGTGACTGTCGCACTATTTCTCTAAGTTCTGCCACAGCCTCGCGGAGGGGGTCCTTGCGATAATCGTCAAGCCCCCGCTGTCGAACAGAGGAAACGGCAAATAATCCGATCAAACCCAACAGGATGAGCTTTGAGGCAAGAGGGGCCTCTTTTCGAGCAGTATCCAAAGCACCTGCCAGCCCCAAGAACAGCAGAGGCATTACAACCATGAAATGACGCCCCCATAACGACACCTTGAAAAAAATGGCAGATCCGGCAAGGGTGAGAATGCCTACAACCAATCCCGTCCAGGCAGCACGTACAATAGGATCCTGCAAGATTTCACGCCGCCGGAACCACATTACCGCAACGACCAAACCCCAAACCATAAGGCCCAACACCAACGTTGTTCCATAACGCGACAATACACTTGCAACTGATAACTCCCTTAGCAAAATTCGCGGCGCGCCTAATCCCCCGAACCCCAGCATCTCGTAAATGGCATACGATGCATTAATCCATGTAAATGGCTCACGCTGTCCCCCATGTCCCTGAACGAGAGTGAATAAATAATAAGCCGCAATACCCCCCAACAGCACTAACAAGCTACCCAGCGTTCCCAGATTGTAACGCATCCAGTTTCTCAAACCTTTCAGAACAGCCGCACCTGATAAACGCATCATCAGATAGGCGATCAGGCTTGGCACTAAAATCAGGTTAAGCATGCTGGCGCCCGCGCACAGACCTATTCCGGCCACTAATGCGACCGTGTTTTTAGAACCACAGGTCTCAGACGAAACCGCGCACAGTGACTCCAAGGCATACAAAGCCAACATACTGGTCGCGAAGGTCATCACATATGGCCGCGCCTCATTCATGTAGTAGCAAATAAATGGCGATATCAGGAGCCCCGTTGCCCACATTCCATAGGAGCCCTTCCGGAGAAGGCCTATCCATGAGACTACTGCCAAAATTGCCCAAGGAATATTTGCCGCCCGCAATGCCCATTCACCGGTTCCGAAAAAACGGGACCAAAACCATAACCACACAAAATGGAGCGGCATCTGAGCTTCAGAACCTAAACTACCGAGACAAGAAACCAGGTGTTGCCAATTATTCTGGGATGCCAGGAAGGCTGAGGATAATTCATCCGTCCAAAAACTTTCGTTACGAATCGCCAACGTCAGAGCCAAAACCATCAGCACGACTAGCCCACACCTCTTCAACGGCGAGAGATCCTCAGATGTACTTGACTTCATTGGATTCATTTCCGTATCACCACACGTAGCCACTGCAACCCTACGAGCCATGCAAAACGTGGAATTCCAATCACATAGCGACACCATATTCGGCGAGGCTCCATGCCTAATCGAAACAACCACTCCAGTCCACACCGCATCATCCAGCGGGGTGCCTGACGCAAATGTCCGGCGTGGAAATTAAAGGCCGCCCCAACGGCAATCATTACCGGAGCCGCGAGCCGTGGACGAAACCGGGCCATCCAGAAATCCTGTTTAGGTGTTCCAATCCCCACCCAAATCACATCGGGTCTGGCAGCGTTAATCCTCAATTCGACATCCGCCTCCTCTTCAGCAGTTAGCGGACGGAATGGGGGTGCCCAAGACCCGGCAATTTGCAGTTCCCGGAAACGCCCTAATAGCCGATGAGTCAAGGCCTCCAACACCTCAGGCGTACCCCCATAAAAGTAGTGCCTCCACCCAGATTTGATGCCAAATTCACAAAGCGCCAGCATCAAGTCAGGTCCATAAACTCGCCCAACAGGAAGCCCCCTCCTCTGGCCCAACCAGACTAGCGGCATCCCATCCGGTGTTGCCAGGCCGGAGTCATTGATAATGGCAGCCAAGCCGGGATCGTCATACGCCTTCAACACCACATCAGCGTTACAGACATTAACATAATGCCGTTCACGCCGAGCAACCCAGCCATCGATAATTGCCACAGCGTCCGATAAAGTAACGGCACTGATATCGGTTGCCAGCACACGAAAACGCACATGAATACCCTTGCCTTCAGGCATAATCCGCCCCTGCTGCACGTAATTCCTCGGCATACACCGCCAGCACCCGTTTCGCGGCACGTTCCCAGTCAAATTTTTCAGAAAGACTCTGACGAATACGTGAAATTTCTTCTCGGGGCAAGGACAAGGCTTCCTCCAGCGCCTTGAAGAAACTTTCTTTATTGCTGCCATCCCATCCACCGGGCACACCAGCCAAGACTTCCGCAAGCGACGTACTGGCGCGATAACATACTGGTGTTCCTGCAGCATAACTCTCGATAGCCGGGAGCCCCAATCCCTCGATCTCACTCAACAAGACGAGGGCAAGCGATTCACCATAGAGCTTGGCCATCTCAATATCAGAAACACGCCCCCGGAACGATAACGCCAACCGATCAGGAGTTTGCCCCCATGCCTCAGGCCATTGAGGAAGCCCCGTTATGACAACTTCCATCGCTGTTAATCCCTTGTGGACTGCATAATCATTTAATAATCGAAGGGTCTGATAGGTCGCTTTATGGGGAAAGAGTGACCCTAAAACCATTAACCCATGCCGTTCAGTCAGTTGGCCAAAGACCCTCTCGACTACTCCTGCACCGAACAGAACTACTTCCGTTTTCGAGGCTGCGGACGGATACAAACGCACAAGTTCATCGCGACTGAAGGTCGAGTCCGTCAACACCCTTGCGGCACTCCGCAGGGCACACAAGGTCATCCAGCAGAAATATTTTATTTTTATAACAGGGAACCATCGCGGATAATTCCGGGCGTAGTAAAATACGATAGTATCATGAATGGTAGTCACAATACGTGCTCCTCGTATCCCCCATACAGGAACAAAACCCTTCGGGAAATGAACAACTGCGGCCCTGATCTTTCCTGCATAATATCCGGCCAATACCTGATCCGCCCACAGGCGCGACAAAATACCGGAACAATGACACTGAACTACATACGCGGTTATCCATGAAGGTAAAACCAAAGGAACGAGATCTTTTACACTTTTTTCGTTGACCAATAAAACCACCTTGTAGCCCGGTGGCGGGCAATGGCTCATTGCCTCGATAAGCCTGCGCGTCAAATTGATAATCCCCAACGAAGAGGTGTTACGAACATCGAGATCCAGTCCATAGATGGCGACAATCGGCAGTTTCACCGGGGAGTTGTGCCGGTTAGTGGTCATGCAGGATCCACCCGGATCGTTTCCGATTTTTGCTCTTCATAAGCTGAACGGGCAATAAGCAATAGAACGATCTGTTCACTTGGGAAGTGTCCGATGATCCAACCGAAGGCAAGCCACAACGCCGTGGAACTTAAAGCAATAAAACCAAATGCCGTGCTGATAGTTCTGACCCTTTCCCGCCAGACCCACCCCCAAAGAGGTTTCGCCAACTTCCATAGTGTCATTCCATAAAGAATGCCCCCCACTGCCCCGGTCACCGCCAGAACAGTCCAAAGGCCTGCTTCATAATAACCAAGATCCGCCGCCGACTTCATAAGATCATAGAATGATTGCATCATCGGATCTGCCCCTTCACTAAAGGGGATGAGGCGGTGCCCGAAAAGGAAAGCCCACGGGGAGTCAGTCCACCGCGTGATTGCAATGACGGCCAATTGGCGATGCCATTCATCGCTGCCTTCGATGATACGGTGAATATCATGAAACGGTGTTCGCAGCATAAGAATGGAAAGCGTCCTTTGTAATCGTTCTGGAAACTCATAGATGAGATCAGCGTTGAGATTTAAAGCCACCATGAACGTGACAACCGCCGAAGCAAACACACCCAACATCACGAACCGTCGTTCAGCACACATCCAAATGACCAGAAGCGCCACCATCACGCCCAGGCTTCCCCTACCTCCGCCCAAAAACACACAAGACACGGCAAATATTACGACTAGACTGTGTACCAAATGAATGCGCCGACCGGTTAAACTCCACGCCGCAAGCGCCATATATATTAACCACAGACCTGACGATCGGAGTTCGACACCTTCTGTATAAATGCCCGGCAACACAATTGAGAGGTCTGTCGACGGCAGTACGCGTGGAAAAAGATATCCCACAATACCCAGCAAGCAGCGGATCAATGCCGCAACGTACATAATCCAGAATACTTTTTTCAGGCACTGCGTTGAACCCAGTATGACAAACGGAATAGCAAAGGCTAGAGGCCAGAGGCCCATCACATAAACTCGAAAAATGTTTCCCAATGCAAATCCATCCATATTTCCCAGATATAAATCGACGCTCATGCGAACGGTGAGGTAAACCGCCAAGGCCAACAAAGCATGCGGCATAAAGGAACGCTTTCTGTGCTCATTCCGGCGGGTCGCAGCAATAGGAATTGCGGCGAGGATTGCAACCAGAAGCCCAAGCTCATACGAATATATCTTGAAGCCGACGTTTATCAGGCCCCCGAAACAAAATGCTGTCGGCACCGGAATCCACCACAAATCCCGCGAAAAAAACATCCACACAACTACAAACAATCCCAACAAAACGATTCCTGAAACAAGGAGGGTTTGCCCCACCAACAGATTCAGCAAGGCAATGACGGCCCCTGTACCCAGAATCAAGACAATACCCTCAATGAGATGACGTCTTATTGCTGCTGAGGATGAATTCATAGAGAAGCCTTATCTCGACCTAAAGGAACGAAAAACGCATTAAAACAGTCTCCTGTTTTTATCCCATGCAGTTTCCGACGTTCTTCGGAAACATACCCCATCTCCTCCATGAACGTGAACACATCTGACGGTGCCTGGCCAAAAAGATTCAACGTATACGGATTGATTTCGATCATCAGCCCAGCGAATACATGAGCTTTCAACGCGGCCCGCATTCCCCTCAATACGTGGCATTCATATCCTTCAACATCAATTTTCGCAATCCAGCAGGGCTGAGCCGGCAATCGTATCTCGGAACGGGACATCCAGGTATCGAAGGGCATAACTGGCACAACCAGGGATCTCCCTCCAAGCCCCGGATGATTCCCCAACGTCGAATGCCCACTATCATCCCCTCCAGTATGTAACGTCATGTCCGTTTCAGAATCCCCCAAAGCACATTCTGTTACGAAGAATCGTTGATCCAATTTGTTTCTTGCCCGGGCTCTCTCCATCCTCGCTACATTATCAGGCAACGGATCGAATGCGTAAACGGCAACCTGCTTTGACTGACTCAACATCCAATAAGAGAAAAACCCGTAGTTGGAGCCAATATCAAAGAATACGGCGCCCTCCCGGACCCAATGCACCAAATTCCGTGCAGCAGGATACTCGAATCGTACCCCTTGCCAATAGGTTGCTTTCTGTGTGCCATCATTCAGGTTCAGATCCACATACAAATCAGGAAAGAGTTCAACTTTTAACTGGGCGGGAATGTAGTGAAAAAACGTATTAACAAAACGTTGTCCGAGGGGGGGGAATCGATACCCCAGCAAAGCACGCAGGCGATCTAACCATTGCCATCGACTTAACACCGATAACCCTCCGAACTGTCGGCCACTTTACCTATGATTTGCATTCGACAACTCCTTTTTCGAGTGGGCCTCAATTCCCTCCACAATCCGAATGGCTGAAACCACAGGCGAAATAGCCGATAGTACGCGGCGCTGCTCTGTGTCATTCAAACATTCGAGACCCATGGGGCACAAGTCAATTTCCGATGACACATATGCTCCTGTCTCCACTCGCTGGCCAGCCAAATTGCGAAAGAAAAACACAGGAACACCCCCGGCGTTGGCGAGATGCCGCGGTCCGGAGTCAGCAGTTACCACCCCGCAGCATCGGCTCAGAAAGCAGGAAAGTGCACCCGGCTTCAGAACTCCTGCCACAACACGGGCGTTCAATCCAAAGCGCTGGTTGACTTGCCCGAGCAACTTGCCATCCGCCGCCGCTCCCATTAAAACAAGACGGACAGCAAGTCGCTTGGCCACTTCTTGCAAGGTATGCCCCACCATCTCGGACGGTAGCGCGCCAATGCTTTGGCGGGTTGTCATAAAACAGGCTAGTACGGGTTTATCACCGGCCTCATTCACAGTTGTCCATACGGCTTTGGCCTCCGCCACCTCCTGTGCGTCGGGAAAGAGCCGCGGTCTAAGCGACTCGTTTGACGGTTGCCCCGTGAGGTAGGCAACATAATCACGAAAATAAGCAGGATAGGGTTGGGGATAATGTATAGGGATGGGATGGGTTACCCACCCTGAGAATCCCTTCCATATATAACCCGCCCGATTGGGAATTGCCAACCGGATTCCCAGCTTAAGTTCAGGCCAATACCGACCACTGTTCGTGGCCAATAGTGCGTCAAAATGAAAATTCTTTAAGGCTTCAAAATGCTCTGGGGCCATATCCAAGGGAGAGTCAGAGCGCATCCAGGGCCATATTTTCGTGATGGCCGGATTGCCATGCAAAAGCCCGGACGTTTCCGGCGCGGCAAGATAATGGATTTCGGCATCCGGCAATCCAGTTGAGAGCGCCTTCAAAGCATTCGACCGGTAAAGCAGGTCTCCAAGATGATTGGCGCCAACCACTAGCACACGCCTCCATTGCCGGGGTGGGCATATGGCGCCACCACATCGGCGCCGGGCATACGCCCGCAGAAACGGGGCAGCTAATTCCACAAACACCGACACCACCCAGTTACCTGGGTTCCGGAAGACTCGAGGACTAGGGAAAGCTTTCATGATGAGGTCACTTGCACACACTTCGAATCAGGTTGAGGTAATGTGTCACTGTCGTTACCTCATCCCATCGTCGCACCAACTGTCGCCCGGATTCGCCCATCGTACGGCGTTCTGAGGCATTCATCACAAGTTGCTCAAGCCGCTGAGCCAGGGCATCTACATCGCCGGGAGGGACCAGATAACCACTCAAACCATCCGCGACATTATCGCGCACTCCATCGGCAGCCGTTGCAATCACTGGTTTTCCACAGGCCATGGCTTCGCATGCCACATAACCAAAACTTTCATATAGCGTCGTCATAACAACAATGTCGGCGGCGGCAAGATACGCGATCCCCTGCGGACGGGCCTCGAGAAATTGGCACGACATCGTAAGTCCTAAACTCCCGGCAAGGGCCTTCAAGTTGTCGGTTTCCGGACCATCCCCCACGATCCAGAGGCGGGCCCGAGGACACTTTGCCTGCACTCGCTGCCACGCATTCAGCAACCAGTCAACACGCTTTTGATCGGCCAGACGTCCCACGCTCACAACATGCACCGCATCGTCTGCCCACCCATTATCGCGACGAATCCGGGCGGCCTCATCAACAGAAGGGATATCCCCTAAGTGGAACACATTGGGAATGGTCACCAAGTTTGCCTCATCAACCCATCCCCTGATCAGATATTGGTAGTTAACCGAAGGGGTCAAGGTCACAACCCGCTCCGAAAGCCGACATGGGATCCACTCCGCCCAAGCATTCCGGAATGCCCGCCAAGGAGTCCAATCGGTATAGAAAGCCGGCCATTGTGTGATATAGATGCACTTGATTCCTGCCATCCATGCCGCCAGCGCCCCCACTGGTCCGCCCCATTGCCCTTGAATCAACAGCACATCAGGCTTGTTACAACTCAAGGCTCGGACCAGTTTGATCAGCCCCCACAGCAGGGAGACTTTCCTGTCAATCGGCACACGGACGCACTGAATGCCCCACTGCTCGCATGCCGCCACAACACGTCCTTTACCGCCAAGAAAAACCACTTGCTCCTGTCCGGCTTCACGCAGGCCTCGCAGTAAATTGATGACCGCTACCGGCCCTCCGCCAGCGCCATCCTGATGAATCAGGTGTCCAATTTTCATGAGGCAACCCTTTCTAAAATGTCGCAATATTGGCCCAAGCCTCTTTTTTCACTGAAGTACTCCCGATCATATCCCGGATTCAAGGGAAGCGGCGCCTGTGCGGCCCGGGAGAGCAAAGCCGCCAGAGATTCCGAAAGATGGGGAGAAAACCTGTACCCGACATCTACCACCACTTCAGGTAGACTGGTGGCGTCGGCCACGATGGCCGGACATCCGCACGCCATGGCCTCCAAGGGAGGAAGTCCAAAACCTTCCGCAAGGGATGGATAGATAAACAACTCCGCACTGCGATAGAGTGCCGCCATGTCTGCCGGGTCAATAAAACCGGGGAGACACACCTGTCCGACTGTAAGGCCTATCTTTGCCATGGCACCATGTACGTCACAAACCGGCTTTCGCAAGTTAGTCGGAATCTTCCCTGCCAGAACCAAAGGGGGACATTTATGAACCGCCAGAACGGCACCATAGGCTTCAATTAGATATTCCACGTTTTTTCGATAGTCATAGCCACCTACATACAGCCAGTACCTAGGCGGCAAGCCATACTTCATCCGCACAGCCTCAAGCGACTGGGAAGAACGTTCATCAGCTAATTCAGAAGGAGTCCAAAGATGTATCGTCTCCATCGGAGGCTTAAATGCCTGATAGCGTGTCAACGCGGAAGCCGTGCAACAAGAATCTGTAACCACAAAACTCGTTTTATGAACACGGCGCAAACGTGCCTTGAATAAAAGACGCCTATAGAAAAAACGGCCCATATAGCGTTTAAGCTGAAACGGAATCAAATCATGCCATACCACCACCGACCGATTAGGCCAATGCCAGGAATAAAACGGGGACAAGGCCAGAAAAACAGCCTCGGGATAATAACGACGGACATGCCCGCCCAATCGGTTTTGCCAAACAGCCTCACGCACAATCGGACTTACGCCAAACGGATCCGGCAGCGTAAAAGCACTAAGCCCTTCAGGGACAAAATGTTCTGCTCCTGCGGGAACGGCTATCATGAGACGGGACGCAAGGCGCGATCCTGCCAAGGCATGCACGAGTCGTGCGGCGTGTGAGGCCATTCCGTATCCTGCCTCGGTCAGCAACCACCCGTCGACAATAATGAGTCTCTTCTGCATTCGCGTCGATGCAACTCCAGTTACTCAAGCCCCTGACATATTGCCGTCCATCCAGGTCTCACCACATTCAGCCATGCACGTGACCAGGCACGCACTAACAAGCAATTGTTATGGAAGACCTTTTGAATGTCCACCACATGTGTCCTGCGCAAAAATTCCAATAACGACCACAGCCGATCAACATCACCATCAACCGCGTGAAAATCTCCAACAACGCAATGGATGGAAGACATGCGGGACTCCAAGGCCCTCAGAATATCATACTCCGCACCCTCCACATCTATCTTCAGGAGATCAATAGTGCCGAGATCCAACTCATCAAGTAC
>Ga0118677_10007216_pt1 | contig 18440 bp, 18 predicted proteins | sample AliMusrvi5mmetaG_FD_86154 | JGI IMG/M metagenome (GOLD analysis project Ga0118677, IMG submission 86154) | reverse complement strand
ATGGGCGGCGCCATGGACCTCATCACCGGCGCCAAGATCGTCTACATCGTCAGCGAGCACTGCTCCAAGGACGGCGCTTCCAAGCTTATGAAGCTGTGCACCTTCCCGCTCACCGGCGCCGAGGAAGCCGACGCGATCATCACCGAGCGTGCCCTCTTCCGTCGCTACCCGGACAGGGGCTGGGTGCTCGAGGAGGTCGCCACCGGCTTCTCGCTGGAAGACATCGCGGCCTGCACGGACATGGCCTACGAAGTCGCGGGCAACGTGAAGCTTGAGGCCTTCGGCGGCTGAACGGAGCGGACTGCGTGCGTGCGGCCGGTCGGCCGGCGGGCGTTTCCGGCTCGCCGCGCCGCGGTATCTCTGCAACCACACGGTCGATGGCGGCGACTCGAGCGGGGGAGTGAAATGGGCGACCTCAAGAAGAAGTTCAGCCACAAGGAGTGGAAGGACTGCTGCGGCAAGGGCTGCAAGAAGTGCAAGATCGCGCAGACGTACATCGGCGTCTACGGCAAGAAGAAGGGCCTCGACAAGCTCAGCGAGGACCGCGCCGTCATGCACAGCAAGAAGGCCTCGAGCAAGAAGAAGTCCTCGTAGCGGTGGGTGAGCGCGACCGAGCGACCACCTGCATCGCGATCGCGCCGTGACGGGCTCCCCTGCCTCGACGGGTCGCTACCCGGAGAGCATCGGCTTCCTCGACATCGGCACGAACTCGGTGCGCCTCCTGGTCGCGCGCATCGACGATGCCCATTCGTGGACCACGCTCGCCCAGCAGAAGGAGCCCGTGCGTCTGGGCGAGGGTGAGTTCGGCGGGCAGAGCGTGCTGCAGCCCGCCGCCATGGACCGCGCCGTCCTCGTCTGCGGGACGCTCGCCGCCGTCGCCCGCTCTCGAGGCGCCAGCGAGATCGTCGCCGTCGCGACGTCGGCCACGCGGGAGGCCCAGAACCAGGGCGCCTTCGTGCATCGCCTTCGAGAGGAAGCCGGCATCGACGTGCGCGTCGTGTCCGGCCCGGAGGAGGCCCGTCTCGTGTTCCTCGGCGTGCTCGCCACCGTCCACCTGGAGGACGAGCGGGCGCTGGTCGTGGACATCGGCGGCGGCAGCACGGAGATCGCCCTCGGCGGTTCCGGCGGCGCCGACTCCACCGATTCACTCCGGCTCGGCGCCATACGCTTGACCAGCGAATTCCCCGAGGCGGGTGGCCCCGGCCCGGTCACGACCGCCACCTATGAGGCGATGCGCCGGCGCGTGCAGGTGCAGTCGGCGAGCGTGCGGCACAAGCTGGACGGCGAGCGTATCGACGTCGCCTACGGGACCTCCGGCAGCATCCGCAACCTCGCCAGCGTCATCGTTCGCGCGCTGCGCGGAGGCACACCGCAGCGTATCGACACGTTCACGCGCGCCGAGCTGCGCAAGGTGGTCAAGCTCCTGAGGACGGCCGATCTGGAGGCGCGGCGCAAGGTGCCGGGCCTCAACCCCGCGCGCGCCGACATCGTCCTCGCCGGCGCGGCGATCCTGGACGCCGTGATGGAGGACCTGAGCCTCGACAAGATCTCGGCGATCGGCGAGTGCGGCCTGCGCGAGGGCCTCGTCATGGACCACATCGCGCGCACCTCCCTCGCGGTGCCCGGGCACGCGCCCTCGGTGCGCGAGCGGAGCGTGCTCGCGCTCGCCCGCGCCACCGCCTTCGACGAGGAGCACGCGCGCCACGTGACGGCGCTCGCGCTCGAGCTTTTCGACAGTTCGTGCGAGGCCGGCCTGCACGACTACGGCACCGGTGAGCGCGAGCTCTTCGAGTACGCCTGCCTGCTCCACGACATCGGCGCCTTCCTGAGCTACTCGGATCACCACGTCCACGGCCACTACCTCATCCGCAACGCCGACCTGCTGGGGTTCGACCAGGAGGAGGTCGAGATCATGGCGGCGACGGTGCTCTTCCACCGCAAGGCTCGCCCCGGCTCGCGGCATGCCGCGTTCACGGCACTCGACCGGCCGGCGCGCAAGACCGTGCGACTGCTCGCCGCGCTTCTGCGCATCGCCGAGTACCTCGACCGCGGCCATACGCAGGCCGTCGCGCACGTCGCGCTGCGCCGCTACGGCAGCCGGGCCCTGGTGCTGGAGGTGCGGCCGGCGCACGACTGGCACCTCGAGCGCTGGAGGCTGGAGGACCGTCGCGAGACGCTCGAGAAGGCGCTCGGCCGCGAGCTGACCGTGAGCGAGCTCGCGGCCCCCGCAGCAGGCTGACTGCCGGCGAGCCGCGCGGCCGGCTGACGTCCGCCGGCGATGTGGCCGGCCGGCCCCGGCCGGCTAGATCTCGGCGATCACCGTCGCCAGCTCGCGGCTGAAGCCGCTGCCCGCGACGGTGGGCCACACCTCCGGGAAGGTGAGGACGAGACGCTCCATCTCCTCCTGGCGGACCACGAGATAGCGCGCGGCGCCGGGAGCGATGGTGACTTCGATCGGCCCCGGCAGCTCGTGACCGCCGTGCCGCCAGGTGCCCCAGGTGATGTAGTCGCGCAGGACGCCGCTGGTGACCACCGCGTCCTGCAGGTCGCCGAGGTGGTCCTGCATGCCCTTGACCTTCTTGATCAGCGGCCGTGCGCCCGGGCCGAGCACGTCCTCGAAGAACTCGAGCGTGTAACGCAGGCCCTTGCACGCCTTGCGCAACGCGTGGAACTGCGGCAGCGGCGTCTCGAGCCCGCCGAGCCGGCCCTCGAAGGTCCACACGTCGGCCATGTCCTTGTACAGCACGCCGGGCAGCACCTGCGCCACGCGCTGCGGGCGCGGGTCGGCCGAAGGGCGCGACGCCAGATGCTCCACCGGCCCCTCGAGCAGCTCGGAGAAGCGCTCGACGAAGGCCTTGTACCGATTGCCGTCGAGGTACGCGGCCATCCGCTCCCGCTGTCGCTCGCGCTCGCCGTGACAGGCGTCGAGCAGGCCGTCCAGTTCGCCGCGGCGCGACTCCGGCAGGCCGTCCAGGTAGAACTGCGTCTTCTCGCCGAACACGTCCAGGTCGCGCACCGCGCCGAGCATGCGCCCGGTCTTCCGCAGGCCCTTGAGCACCGGGCGCATCACCTCGGGATCGAGATACTCGTCGAACACGCGTAGGGCCATACGCATGCGACGCGTGGAGACGCGCATCACGTGCAGCTCCTCGGGGTCCTCGCCCAGACGCGTACCCGCCTCGTGCTCGAGCATGCGCGCGAGGTGGAAGCGGAAGGTCTTGCCGGCCGCCTGCACCATGGTGTCGGCCGGCAGGATGCCGGGGCGCTTCTTCTTCTCGGCATCGTCGTCGTCAGGCTCATCGTGGGCAGCCGCGGGCTCTCGCCCGGCGCCGGGGGCCTGCTCGCCGGCGGGACGCGCAGCCGCCGCCGAGCCGCGCGCCGTGGCGATCGCGGCGCCGATGTCGACGGCGCCTTCGGGGCCGCCGGCGTAGATGCCGAGCCCGTCGGCCCGGTAGCGGGCGACCCAGTAGCGGGCGCGCCGGCCGGAGAGGCCGGCGCGCGCGCCGGCCTCGGCCGCCGAAGCGCCTTCGTCGATGGCCAGCAACACGAGCGCGCGGCGCGCGTTCGCGTCGTCGCCGGCGGCGCGCGCCTCGTGGGCGGCCCGTTCGGCCGGCGGCAGCAGCGTGCCGCCGTCGCCGGCCGGCTCCGAGAGCTCGAGGGCGCGCACGAACTTGGCGCGCGGCTCGGGCTCCATTCCAGGCTCGCCGCGCAGCGCGGCGGACAGCTTCTCCAGATCCTCTTCGGTGCCGGCGTCGCGAAGTTCGAGCTCGACCTCCGACCAGCGCTTGGCCCGCCCCTCGACGGCGACGATGACGTCGTCGACGCTCAGCTCGGCGACCTCGCGCCGCCCGTCGCTCACGATCCGCGCCAGCCGCTCCTGCTCGAGGAAGAGGAATGGTTCCAATGCCTGCTCGCCGGCGATCGCCCGGACGCGCTCGCGCAGCTCGCCTTCGGGCCACTCGCCCAGCGGTGCATCTGCGGCCACCAGCGCCTCGAGCTCCTCACGGCGCATGACGCCGCCGGTGCCGTGCGCGAGCTGCTTGAGCGTGATGCGCACGCCGCCGCCGGTCTCGCGCCGCCGCAGGTAGTAGCCGGCGGCGAGGAAGCGCCGGTCCGGCGTCTCCAGAAAGGTGTCGCGGTCGCGACGGCGTTCGCCGGCGTCCACGTCGTACCCGGCGAGGTCCGTCGCCTGCGAAAGGCGAGTGACCGTCGCCGGATCGGTCACCGTGAACTTGAGCTCGACCTCCACGCCGTCACTCCCCCGCCAGTTGGGACGGCGTGAGCAGCCACTCCAGCACGCCGTCCTCGAGTCCGGGGCCCGCCACGTCGATGCGCGCGAGGCCCCCTTTCTTCATCGCCACGCAACCGCCGCCGATGAGCTCCGCGATGGTCGCCGAGAACTCCGGCTCGTGACCCACCACCATGAGCTCCGCCGCCTCCGGACGCTCCGCCGCGAGCCGCTCCAGGCAGCGCGCGTCGAAGCCGTGCGCGAGGCGCTCGTCCTCGATGAGCCGGTCACGCAGACCGAGCGCCTCAGCCGCGATCTCGGCCGTCTGGCGCGCGCGTACCAGAGGGCTGGTGATGATCACGTCGGGCGCCAGCCGCAGCCGCCGCAATCCCTCGGCCTCACGCTTCATCAGTGCCTCGCCCTCGGGCGTGAGCGGCCGCAGACCGTCTTCGCCCTCCCACGTGGCGCGCGGCGCGGCCTTGCCGTGACGCAGGAAGTAGAGCTTGCGCGTCATTCCTCGCCTTGCCGGAGCACGGCCTCGCGCGCCTGCGCCACGAAGTATTCCTGCGCGTTGAGAGGCGTCTCGCCCTCTGCCGGCCAGATGTGCTCCCAGGCCCCGTCGGGCCTCAGCACGCGGGTCTTCATGTTGTCGGAGAGGTACGTCGCCAGGATCTCGTCGCGCAGGCGCCGCAGGATCGCCTTGTCCTGCACCGGGAAGAGGATCTCGACGCGCCGGTTGAGGTTGCGGGGCATCAGGTCGGCGCTGCCCAGCAGGATCTCCTCCTCGCCGCCGTTGCGGAACCAGTAGATGCGGCTGTGCTCGAGGAAGCGGCCGACGATGCTGCGCTCCGTGATGTTGTCGCTCACCCCGGGCACGCCCGGCCGCAGGCAGCACATGCCGCGCACGTTGAGCTCGATCTTGACGCCGGCCTGGGAGGCACGGTACAGCCGGCGGATCATCGGCTTGTCCACCAGCGAGTTCATCTTGAAGATGAGGTGCGCCTCTTCCCCGCGCTCGGCGTGGGCGATCTCGCGGTCGATGCGCTCCTCGATGCCGCGGCGCATCGTCGTCGGCGCGACCAGGAACTTGCGGTAGTCGCCGGACGTCGCGTAGCCGGTGAGCGAGTTGAAGACCACCGAAGCGTCGGCGCCGAGGTCGTCGTCGCAGGTGAGGTACCCGAGGTCGGTGTACTGCTTGGTCGTCACGCTGTTGTAGTTGCCGGTGCCGAGGTGGACGTAGCGGCGGATGCGGTCGCCCTCGCGGCGCACGACCAGCATGATCTTGGAGTGCGTCTTGAGGCCGACGAGGCCGTACACCACGTGGACGCCCTCGCGCTCGAGCGCCTTGGCCCAGCCGATGTTGCTCTCCTCGTCGAACCGGGCCTTGAGCTCGAGCAGCACCGCGACCTGCTTGCCGTTGGCGGCCGCCTCCATGAGCGCGTCGACGACCGGCGCGTTGCGGCCGACGCGATAGAGCGTCGTCTTGATGGCGAGCACGTCCGGGTCGTCGGCCGCCGTGCCGACGAAGTCCACAACGGGGTCGAACGAGTCGTAAGGGTGATGCAGAAGGATGTCCTTCTGGCGGATGGCGGCGAAGATGTCCGGCTTGTCGGCCTCGGCGAGGATGGCGGGCGTCGACTGCACGAGCGGCTGGAACGAGAGCTCGGGCCGGTCGATCCGCTGCAAATCCCAGAGACTGCTCAGCCCCAGCGGCGACTTGACGGTATAGACGTCCTGCTCGGTCAGCTCGAGGTTCTCCATGAGGATACCGCGGATCCGCTCCGGCATGTTCTCGTCGATGGTGACGCGGATGACCGAGCCGAAGCGGCGGCGGCGGACGAAGCGCTCGATGGTCTCGAGCAGGTCGTCCGCCTCGAGCTCCTGGATCGCCAGCTCGGCGTCGCGGGTGACGCGGAAGGCGTGCGTCTCCAGCACCTCCATGCCCGGGAACAGCGAGCCGAGGTTGGCGGCGATGACCTGCTCCAGCCAGGTGAACCACTGGTCCCGAGGACCCTCACCGTCCTCCGGCGCGACGTAGCGCGCCGGCGCCGGCACCGGGACCAGCCGCGGCAGCGGCGAGCCCGGCACCTTGACGCGCGCGAAACGCTCCTCGCCGCTCTGGTCGCGCACGAGCACGGCCAGGTTGTGGCTCATGTTGGAGATGTGCGGGAACGGCCGGCCGGGATCGAACGCCAGCGGCGTCAGCACCGGGAAGACCTGAGACTGGAAGTACTCGTCGAGCTTGCCCTGCTGGCCGGCGTCGAGGGTCTCGTAGTCGACGATGTGGATGCCGGCCGTCTCGAGCTCGGGCTTGAGGTCCGAGAAGCACTGGCGCGCGTCCTTCATGAGCCCCCAGGCGCGCTCCTGGACGAGCGGCAGCAGCTTCTGCGGCGTGTAGCCGTCGGCGGACACCTCGGTCACGCCGGCCTCGACCTGCTGGCGCAGGCCGGCGATGCGCACCATGAAGAACTCGCCGAGGATGGACCCGAGGATGCCGACGAACTTGACGCGCTCGAGCAGAGGATTGTTGACGTCGCGCGCCTCTTCGATGACGCGCTCGAAGAAGTCGAGCATGCTGAGCTCGCGGTTCCGGTACAGAGACGGGTCGCGAAGCTCGGTGTCGGCGATCTCGGCGGCGGTCTCGGAGATGAACTCCTCGTGCGCCGCCTCGGTCGTACGCTTGGCGGTCTGGCGGCCGTGGTACTCGTCGGCGCGCGACTGGTTGTCGGTCCCTCGCATGCGGCCCCCCCTCGACGGCCGAGGGCACACCACGGCCGTTGGTTAGCTAGGACCGCTGATTATATTCCCAGATTGTGAGCGCGCTCACGACGGTGCTCGTTCGCGCGCGCTCGGGAGCAGCGCGGCCCCCACGACGCGAGCGGCCGCGCGCCCGGCTGCCGGCGCCCGCGGCGCCAAACGCGAGCGGCCGGCGGCGTCACCCTGCGGTGACCCCACCGGCCGCCTAAACGCCAGAGGCGTGCTTCACATCGCCATGTTCTCGACGCGCTCCACTCCCGGTACCACGTTCTTCAGATGCCGCTCCACGCCGTTGGTCAGCGTGAGCTGGGACATCGGGCAACCGGCGCAAGCGCCCTGGAGGCGCACCTGCACGACGCCGTCCTGCACGTCGATGAGCTCTATGTCGCCACCGTCGGCCTGAAGGGCCGGGCGGATGTCGCCGAGGGCCTGCTCGACCTGCTCCTTGATCTCAATCTCAGCCATGTATTGTCACCTCCTCGTTGCTTGCGTGCGGCCGTGTGTGTCAGGCGCCGGTCGCCGTGGACCGGCCAGGGCCGCGAACGTCATTGACTGCAACTCCTCCGTGAGGAGCGTCTCGACACCGTGCCAGAACTCGTGGGTGTCGCACACGTCTTCGCCGCAGCGTTCTACCCGCTGGCGGCAGCGGCAAAGCAGGATGGGTCCCTCCACGGCCTCGTATACGTCGCGCACCGTGATGTCGGCAGCGGGGCGCGCCAGCATGACGCCGCCCTGCTGCCCGCGCTGCGTGCGTACGAGGCCGGCGCGCGCCAGGTCCTGCACGACCTTGGCCAGGCGCGCGCTGGGAATGCGCTGGCGCTCGGCGATGTCGCAGGTGTGGAGGACGGTCCCGGGCTGCCGGCACGAGAGCTCGTAGACGGCGCGCACGGCGTAGTCGGCTTGCGTGGAGAGCTTCATGATCCCTTTTTACACGAACAGGACAACAATGTCCAGTTTGGACCGACGGCGGCGCGACGGCGGCGTGGCGGCGGCGCGGCGACCCGCCCGCACCGTCCCGCCGGCGCGCCCGCTAGACCTCGTCCCACGCCCATGTCAGGTTGTCCCGGTGGGCGCTCCGATACGTCTCGTCGAGCTCGACGCCCTCGGCCAGCAGGCCGGCCGCCGGCACGTCGAGATCGTGGCGGCCGGCGCCGCCCTGCTTCTGCTCGGCGACCGCGGCGTAGACGCCCGTGATGTAGCGCTCGTTGGCGTCGATGATCTTCTTCCCCATCGCCGGCCCGTGGGTGGGCACGATCAGGTCGACGGGGAGCTGCTTGAGCTGGCGCAGGGTCCGCACCCAGTCCTTCATCCCGTCGCGCTGCTGGAAGTTGGGCAGCGGCCATTCCACCGTGTCGCCGCCGAACAACAGGCGCGACTCGGCGCGGAAGACGCAGAGCGAGTCCTCACTGTGCCCGGGCGTGTGGATGAGGTGGACGCTGCCGTCGGGGCCGGTGTAGGTGAGGCGGTCGCCGAAGGTGATCGTCGGCAGCGGCACGCCCTCGGGCGGCGGCAGCGGGACCGACTCGTCGGCGGTGGCCAGCTGCGCCGTGATGAGCCGCGGGCAGGCGCGCTGAGCGACGATGTCGCCGCCTTCGAAGGCAGCATTGCCGTACACGTGGTCCCAGTGGTGATGCGTGTTGACGACCACGACCCGGCGCGCGCCCGCGTTCTCCGCCAGGAACTCCGTCACCGGGGTCATGTCCTGCGGGCGCATGAGCGTGTCGATGACGAACGCCCGGCGCTCCGTGAACGTCACCGCCGTGACCGTGGGGAAGCCTTCGGCGTCGATGCGATGGACCCAGGTGTCGCGGGCGATCTGCCCCACGTCTCCTCCTGTCGCCTGGGGTGCGGCGCGGGCGCCGTCAGGCGACCTCGCGCACGTGGTTGGGCGCCGGGGTGAGAAGCTCCAGCCCGGCGCCGGTCACCAGCCAGGTGTCCTCGATGCCGATCGCGCCGAGGCCGGGCAGCACGAATTTGGGCTCGAGCGCGAAGACCATGCCCTTGGCCAGTTCGAGATCGCTGGCCGTGAGCACCGGCAGCTCGTCGAGCTCGAGGCCGACGCCGTGGCCGACGAAGCGCACGCGGCCCTCGCCGTGGCCCATGAAGTACTCGCCGAGGCCCTCGGCTTCGGCCGCGGCGAGCGCCGTCTCGTAGAGGGCGCGGCAGGTCACGCCGGGCCGGGCCGCCGCGACCACGGCCGCTTCGATGCGCACGGCCGCGTCATAGGCGCGACGCAGCTCGTTTGGCAGCTCGCCGACCACGAAGATGCGCGTGAAATCGGCGATGTAGCCCTGGCTCGTGGTGACGAAGTCGAAGACGACCTGCTCGCCGCGGCGGATGGGCTTGAAGCTGGCGCCCTGGGCGATCGAGGCGCTGAGCCCCGTACCCGCCAGCGGCGTGTCGAGGTAGCTGGAGGCCCAGCCGCTGGCGCCGGTCAGCACCTGGCCGTAGAACATCTCCTGATTGAAGGCACGCATGCGGATGTACCCCTCGTGGCCGAGGCGCCGAGCCTCGGCCTCCACCCTGCCGGCGAACTCGGCTTCGGTGAGGCCCTCGCGCAGGATGCCGGGGACGAGCTCGCAGACGCCGAGGGTGACGGCGGCCGCGGCGCGTATGCGTTCTACCTCCCACGGCGACTTGACGGCGCGCTGGCGCACGATGTCGCGGCCGACGTCCTCGAAAGCCGTCTCCGGGAAGAGCTTCTCGAGGCGGCGGAAGTCGTTCACCGGCAGCACGTCGAGTTCGAGCCCGGCGCGCCGCGGCGGCGCCCCGTAGCGCTCGGCCACGAGCCGTGGCAGGTCGCGCGGGCTCGCCAGCTCGACGACGGTGCCGAGCGGCGCCGCGAGCGGCGACTCGCGGCGCGCGCGCTCGACGAGCTTGCGCACGAACAGCGTCGCCTCCCCGGCCGCCGGCACGTACAGGTACGAGCGCTGCACCGTGCCGCTGTAGTAGTACAGGTCCGCGTTCTGCACGAGGATGGCGGCGTCGAGGCCGCGGTCCGCGAGTGTGGTCTGCAGGCCGGCGAGGCGGGCGCCGACCTCGGCGGCCGGCACGAGCACGGCGCCGGGGGCCACCAGAGGAGGTCTGTGTGCCGAGGACGCCTGCTCCCGCCGCCCTTCCGTCGGGGATGGCCGAGTCAAGAGGCCGCCCCGCCGCTCAGGCCACGAACGTCGTCACGCGCCACCAGGTGACGGCGACGAGCACCGCGACGATGGCCAGGGTGGCCGCGATGTCGACGGCATCGAACGCACGGCGCGGGTCCCTGCGCCCGCCGCGCATCAGCACGAAGGTCGTGAGGCCGCCCACCACGAGCCCGCCGACGTGCGCCTGCCAGGACACGAACCCCGCCGTGAAGCTGAACACGAGGTTGATGACCAGCAGGAAGACGACGTTGCCGAGCAGGGCGCGCGACTGCAGGTCGCGGCCGCGATTGAGGAACGCGTGCACGGCGAGGGCGCCGAAGATGCCGAAGATCGCCCCCGAGGCTCCGACCACGAGCGTGTTGACCGGGGCCGCGACGAGCACGAGCACCGAGCCGGCGAAGCCGGACACGAAGTAGACGACGAGGAACTTGGCGCGCCCCAGGGCGGCCTCGACGAAGCCTCCGATCACCCACAGCGCCCACATGTTGAAGGCGATGTGCAGGATGCCGTCATGCAGGAAGAGGCAGGTGAACATGCGCCAGTACTCGTGCCTGAGGAGCACGTAGGGCGAGTAGAGGGCGCCGAGATTGAGGAGCGCCTGGGACGAGCCGCCACCCATCATGGCCGACGCACCGGTGACCAGCTCGATGAGGAACATCACGACGTTGATGGCGACCAGCACCTTGGTGGCGGAGAGCCCGCCGGACGCGACGCCGCCGGCGCTCCAGCGCGAGCGCGTCTGGGCGCGCGTGACGACCCTCGCGCGCGAGCCGGGGGCCTGCTGCTCGCGCACGCACTCGGGGCAGCGGAAGCCGACCGGCGCCGGGATCATGCACTCGTGGCAGATCGGGCGGCCGCAGTTGGAGCAGGAGACGCCGGTCTCGCGCATCGGGTGCCGGTAGCAGTGCTTGACCTCGAGGTCGTCCGGCATCTGCGTCTCGAAGTCGGGCGGCAGAGCGCCGGCGAACGGCGACTCCGGAGGTTCCGGCGGCTGCGGCGGGACGGTGCTCACAGAGCGGCCTCGACAGTCTGGGCCGTCTCGACCGCCACGGCCGCCTCGGCCGTCTCCGGGATGCGGCCGAAGAGCTCGCGCAGCCAGCCCGGCATCGGCATGGCTCGCCCGGTGTCGCGCTCGCAGACCGCGAGCCGCGTCCAGCCGGCGACGAGCAGGAGTCCGTCCCGCGTGACCTCGTAGTCGAAGGCGAACGAGGCCGGGCCGATGGACTCGACGCTCGCCGAGACCTCGAGCAGGTCGTCGAGGCGCGCCGGGCGCAGGTACTTGAGCCGCGCCTCCACGACCGGCAGCAGCACGCCGCGCTCCTCGATGGCGGTGATGGGGTGGCCGAGGGCACGCAGCAGCTCGACGCGTGCGACCTCGAAGTACGTCAGGTAGTTGCCGTAGTACACGACCCCGGCGGCGTCGGTCTCCGCGTAGCGCACGCGGATGGGCGTCGTGAACCGGGGCGTCTGCGAGAGGGGGGCTTCCATCGCGAAAAGTGTAGCACGAGCAAGAGCGCGGCCCGAACCGGGGCCGGCGCGGTGCCGCGGCCTCGCGGCGGGCAGCGGAGGGGCCCGCCGCGACCTCCGGGCGCCCTGGCGCCGGGCCTGGTGAGCCCGGCGCCAGAGAAACGGCGGGCGGGGCGCCGAAGCGCCCCGCCCGCCGGGGACCACGTCGTCGCTGTCGCCGGAGCGATCAGGCGAAGGCGACCTTGGCGGCCTCGGTGAAGATGCCGAAGGCGACGTCCAGGTCGGCGTCGCTGATGTTGAGCGGCGGCAGGAAGCGCACGCCGTTGCCGAGGGCGCCGCCGGTACCCATGATGATGAGGTGGCGCTTGAGGCACTCGGCCATGAAGGCCTTGGCGGCGGCCGCGTTGGGCGTCTTGCCGCCCGGCTCGACGCACTCGATGGCCGACATGAGGCCCAGGCCGCGGACCTCGCCGATGACGGGGTACGTGGCCTGCAGGCCGGTGAAGAACGCGCGGAGCTTCTCGCCCTGCCGGGTGGCGTTGTCGAGCATGCCCTCGTCGCGCATCGCGTCGATGCTGGCGATGCCGGCGGCGCAGGCGACGCCGTTGCCGCCGTAGGTGCCGCCCATGGAGCCGGGCAGGCACTTGTCCCAGAGCTCGTGGTTGGCGGCGATGGCGGCCAGAGGATAGCCGGAGGCGATGCCCTTGGCGATGGTGACGATGTCCGGCTTGACGCCGAAGTGCTCGAGACCGAACCACTTGCCGGTGCGGCCCATGCCGGCCTGGATCTCGTCGATGATCAGGCAGGCGCCGATCTCGTCGGCGATGGCGCGCAGGCCGTGCATGAACTCGGCGGTCGGCACGATGAAGCCGCCCTCGCCCTGGATCGGCTCGACGATGATGGCGGCGACGTCGTCGCCGTAGATCTCCGCCTTGAGCACGCGGCGCACGTCCTCGAGCGCGTACTCCGTGGGATCCTCGCTGGCCGGGGTGCGGTAGGGGTAGCAGTAGCGCGCGTGGTAGATGCCGCCGACGAGCGGCTCGTGGTGGCCGCGGTAGTGCACGGCCGAGTCGTTGAGCGCCATCGTCAGGTGCGTGCGGCCGTGGAACGCGCCCTGGAAGGCGATCACGCCGGGGCGACGGGTGGCCTGCTTGGCCAGTTTGACCGCGTTCTCCACCGCTTCCGCGCCGGAGTTGGCGTACATGACCTGGTCCATGCCCTCGGGCAGGATCTCGACGAGCTTCTCGCTGAGCTCGAGGATCGGCTGGTGCCGATAGATGTTCATCTGCGCGTGAGAGACCTTGCCGGCCTGCTCTTGCACGGCCTTGACGACCGCGGGATGACAATGGCCGGTGTTCACCACGGCGATGCCCATCACGAAGTCGAGCCACTTGCCGCCGTCGGTGTCGTAGACCCAGCTGCCTGCGGCGTGGTCGATGGTGATCGGCGCCACCGTGGCCAGGAAATGGGGCATGTGGTTCATGTGCGCGGGCTTGTCCGACATGGACTACCTCCAGGAGCGATTCGACGATGCGGGGTGGACGGGAGGACGCGACGGCCGCAATCGATCCCCTCCATGACTCGACCGGACTTTAACAGGCGCGGCACGGAGGGAGTGCGCCAAGACAACGCGCGGAGGACACTCTTGGAGCCCCCCGTTTGTCCATCTTGTCCAGCGCAGCCCAAGTTGACAGAAGCCCACGGCGGGAGGAGAATCGTGACAGATTTCACAGCGTTTGTTCTGTCACGAACGTAGTGGGTCGAATCTTCGGGGAGCATGGAGCCTACATGGTATCGCGCAAGACCGTAGCTCGGATGAGCCGCTACCGGCGGCTGCTGGCCTCGTTGCACGACGAGGGCGTCGAGAGCATCTACTCCCACCAGCTCGCCCGCCACGCCGTGGTGAGCGCCGCCCAGGTGCGCCGCGACCTCATGGTGATCGGCTACTCCGGCAGCCCCAATCGCGGCTACGACGTCGGCGCCTGCATCGAGAGCATCGGCAGCTTCCTCGGCGCGTCCGACCGTCAGGACGTGGCGCTCGTCGGCGTCGGCAACCTGGGGCGCGCCGTCCTCGCGCACTTCGCCGGCGAGAGCGCCGCCGTCGCGATCGTCGCGGCGTTCGACATCGACCCCGACCTCACCGAGCACAGCGTGCACGGCTGCCGCTGCTTCCACGCCTCGCGCATGGAGAGCCTCGTGCGCGACCTCGGCATCGAGATCGCGGTGCTCACCGTCCCCGGTGAGGCGGCGCAGGACGCCGCCGACACGCTCGTGCGCGCGGGCGTGAAGAGCATCATCAGCTTCGCGCCCGTGCCCCTCCACCTGCCCAACGACATCTTCGTCGAGTACATGGACATCACGGCGGCGCTGGAGTCGGCCGCGTTCTTCGCCCGCCTCGGCGGGCGCGACGCGGCCGAGGCCGGCGACGGCGACGGCGAGATCGAGCCGATGGTCAAGAAACTGGAATCCCTGCTCGCGAGGTCGAACATGAAGCTCGAGGAACTGGCCGAGAACATCGGCGCCCGCATCGTCACCCCGGGCCGGCCTGGGGGCACCGAGGTCACGCGCATCTACGCCGGCGACCGCGTCAGCGACCTCCTCAACGAAGCCACCGACAAGACGCTCCTCGTGAGCAACCTCGCCAGCGTCCAGATGCTGCGCGTGGCCGAGCTCATGGACGTGCCCGGCATCTGCTTCGTCAACGGCGTCGAGCCGGAGCCCGAGGTCGTGGAGCTGGCGCGCACCAACGGCACCCTGCTGCTGGTCTCCCCCGCCGGGGTCTTCGAGACCTGTGGCCTCATCTACGCGCACCTCGCTGGAGACGCGCGCAGCTGACGCTCATGGAACGCCTCGACTACGACATCCGCAGCGGTGACTTCAACGGCGCCGGCGCCGCGTCCCGCGACCTCAAGCAGCACCTCAAGCGGATCGGCGCGGAGTCTGACGCCGTGCGCCGCGCCATGATCGCCGCCTACGAGGCGGAGATGAACGTCGTCATCCACGCCGACGGCGGCCGCCTCGAGGCGACCGTGAGCGACGGCCAGCTCGACGTCGACGTGGTGGACCGCGGGCCGGGCATCCCGGACATCCCGCGGGCCATGCACGAGGGCTTCTCGACGGCCTCCTCGGAGGCGCGCGCCCTCGGCTTCGGCGCCGGCATGGGCCTGCCCAACATCGAGCGCAACGCCGACCGCATCCGCGTGACCTCTACGGTCGGCGAGGGCACGCGCGTGAGCTTCTCGGTGATGCTGCGGCCGGAAGCGGCCGACCACGGTGCCCGGCCGTCCTCGCTGGGCACGGTCCCCGAGCTCTGCCGCGACTGCCGCCACTGCCTCGTCGCGTGCCCTACGGCCGCGGTGCGCGTGCGCGACGCGCGGCCGTCGGTGATGGACCACGTCTGCATCGATTGCACCTGCTGCATCGCGGCCTGCGCCCCGGGCGCGCTGACGCTGCTGGACGCGCCCGGGGCACTGATCGGCGACGGCGGCGTGCTCGCCGTCCCGCCGGCGCTCCTCGCCGGCTTCGGCGAGCACCCGGCCGGCACGGTGCTCGACGAGCTGCGCGGGATCGGCTTCTCCGCGGTCGTCTCCGTGCATCCTTACGAGGATGCCCTGCGCCGCGACGTGCTCGACCGGGCGGCGACCGGCGACGGGCCGGCGCCGGTGATCTCACCGGTCTGCCCGGCGGTCGTGAACCTCATCGAGCTCAAGTTCCCGGCGCTCGTCAAGCACCTCGCGCCGCTCGCCTCCCCGTGGGAGGCGCTGCAGCGCGACCTCGGCGAGCGCGACGCCACTTTCGCTGTGTCGTGCCCGAGCCAGCGCACGGCCTTGCTCAGCCAGCAGCCGACCGCGCAGCGCCGGACGGTCACCGTCCGCCTCGTGCGCGAGGCGCTCCTGCCGCACCTCGCGGCGCGGCGCCCGGCGCCGGGCGACGGAGCGCCGCGGCCGCAGGCCGCCGGCGCCGACGACCTGCTCGTCGTCAGCGGCGTCTCGCACGTGCTCGCCGTGCTCGAGGAGATCGAGGACGGCCGGCTCGGCGGGGTCACCGCCGTCGAGCCCTACATCTGCGACGGCGGCTGCTTCGGCTCGCCGCTGCTCGCCGAGGATGCCTTCGTCGCGGCGTGGCGCTGGGCGGCCTCGGCCGGCGACGCGCGCGACGGCGGCCAGAGCCTCGAGCGCAGCCGCCCGTTCCGCGCGCGCCCGGGCATCCGCCTCGACGCCGACATGGCCGTCGCCATCCGCAAGCTCGCACGGCTCGACGCCGAGACCGCCGCGCTGCCGGGCAAGGACTGCGGCGTGTGCGGCGCGCCCACCTGCGCCGCCCTCGCCGAAGACATCGTCATGGAGCGCGCGACCCAGGCGCTCTGCCCGTACGTGAAGCCAGAGGAGGGGACCGCATCATGAAGCTCGAGGAGATCGCCCGCGAGCTCGGCCTGTCCGAGCTCACACCCGCGGTGGACGGCGACGCCGAGATCGCCCGCGGCTACGCCTCCGACCTGCTGAGCGACGTGCTCGCGCACGCGCCCGAGGGCGGCGTGCTCGTCACGCTGCAGGTGCACCTCAACGTCATCGCCGTGGCCAGCCACGCCGAGCTCGCCGCCGTCATCTTCGCCGGCAACCGGCGCCCGGACGAGGACGTGCTCGCCAAGGCCGTCGCCGAGGGCATCTCGCTGTACGTGTCGCCGGCCGACACCTTCGACATCGTCGGCCGGCTCTACGCGCTGGGCGTGAAGGGGAACCATGCGTGAACGTCTGCGCCGCAGACCTGCACGTGCACACCGCGCTGTCTCCGTGCGCGGACAACGAGATGACGCCGCCGGCGATCGTCGCGAAGGCGATCGCTGAAGGGCTGGCCATGATCGCCGTCTGTGACCACAACAGCGCGCGCAACGCCGCCGCCGTTCAGGAGGCTGCCGGCGACGGTCTCACCGTGCTCGCCGGCATGGAGATCACCTCGGCCGAGGAGTGCCACGTCGTCGGCCTCTTCCCCGCCGCTAGCGCCGCCGAGGCCGCCGGCGCGGAGCTCGCCGGCACTCTGCCGACAGCCGACGCCGAGTACGCCGCGTTCTTCGGCGAGCAGCTCGTCCTCGCCGCCGACGGCGCCCCCGCCGGCGAGGAGCGCGCGGCGCTCGCCATGGCCACGCCGCTCGCCATCGACGAGGTCGTCGACCTCGTCCACCGGCACGGCGGCCTCGCCGTGGCGGCCCACATCGACCGCCGCTCGTTCGGGGTCATCGGCCAGCTCGGCCTGTTCCCGCACGAAGCCGGCTTCGACGCCGTCGAGCTCAGCCGCCACGTGGCGCCCGGCTCCGAGGCCGCGGCCGCGTTCCGCGAGTACGGGCTGCCGATCCTGCATTCCTCGGACAGCCACTACCGGGACGACATCGGCGCGGCGCGCACGACGCTGCACGTGATGGCGTCGAGCTTCGCCGAGCTCGTCCTGGCGCTGCACGGCGCGGACGGCAGGAGCATCGCCGATGCATGACCTTTCACTGTACCTGCTCGACGTCCTCGAGAATTCGGTGCGTGCCGGCGCCGGCACGGTCGCGGTGACCATCGCCGCCGACCACGACGCCGACACGCTCACGCTCGCCGTGGAGGACGACGGACCCGGCCTGCCGGTCACGCCCGACGAGGCGCTGGACCCGTTCTTCACGACCAAGAAGGAGAAGAAGACCGGCCTGGGTCTGAGCCTGTTCCGCCAGGCCGCCGAGGCCGCCGGAGGCGGCCTCGAAATGGGGGTCTCGGACGAGCTCGGCGGAGTCGCCGTGCGCGCCTCGATGAGCCTCCGGAACGTGGATAGACCGCCCTTCGGCGACGTCGCGACCAGCATCATCACGATGGTCGCGACCAACCCGGAGGTGGAGTTCGTCGTGCGCCTGAGCGACGACGGGGAGCGGCTCGAGCTGCGCGGCAGCGAACTGCCGCGCCGCCTCGCCGAGCTCGTCGCCTATCAGGAGGCGCTGTCATGAAGGACATTCTCTGCGAGCGGATCGCAGTGGGACCAAGCGAAGGAGAGGCCCATGAGTGAAGAGGTCAAGGCGTGCACGTGCTGCGACGAGGAACCGACGGAGGAAGAGCTCCTCGCGCGCCTCGACGCGGTGATCGCCGCGTACAGAGGCAAGCCCGGAGCGCTCATCCCGGTGCTGCAGCTCGCCCAGGGCATCTTCGGGTACCTGCCCGAGGTCGCGCTCAAGCACATCGCCCGTGAGCTCCGCAAGCCGTACAGCGAAGTGGCCGGCGTGGTCGGCTTCTACTCGTTCTTCACGACCGTCCCGCGCGGCAAGCACCTCATCCGCATCTGCATGGGGACCGCCTGCTACGTGCGCGGCGGCGTCCAGGTGCTCGACGCCTTCAAGAAGCAACTGGGCATCGACATCGGCGGCACCACCGAGGACCGCGAGTTCTCGCTCGAGATCGCGCGCTGCTTCGGCGCCTGCGGTCTCGCCCCCGTCATCACCGTGGACGACGACGTCCACCACCGCGTCAAGCCCAAGCGCGTGAACGAGATCCTGGCGCAGTACGCCGAGGAGCCCATGCTCGCAGGAAGGAGCGCCTGACATGGCAGACAGGATCACCAGCCCGGACCAGCTGCTGGCGATGGCCGAGAAGGCCAAGGCCGACATCGACCTGCGCCAGGGACGCAAGGAGTCCCAGGTCACCGTCCACATGGGCACCTGCGGCATCGCCGCCGGCGCGCGCGACGTGGTCGTCGCGTTCATGAGCGAGATGTCGGACGCCGGCGTGACCTCCGTGAGCCTCCACCAGACCGGCTGCGCCGGCCTCTGCGAGGAAGAGCCCATGGCCACCGTCACGCTCGCCGACGGGACGATGTACCGCTATGGC
>Ga0118677_10007213_pt1 | contig 18445 bp, 11 predicted proteins | sample AliMusrvi5mmetaG_FD_86154 | JGI IMG/M metagenome (GOLD analysis project Ga0118677, IMG submission 86154) | reverse complement strand
AAACAAAATGAACCTTGTTTTTTAAGTTTTTTAACCTTAGTAGAAATGATGAAAAACCACGACATCCTAACCTTATTACCTTGTTTCGGGGTGAATAAGGTAATAAGGTTGAAATGTCTGTGTATCTGTTTTTCTACTAAGGTTGAAGAGGTGGGAAATAAGGTTATTTTTGAAATATACCAGAAGGGAAACAGAGCGCGAATTTTTTTGATGAGAGCGAACTGGGTAAAATTAATAAATGTGTGAATTATGTAACTATAATCTAAAATTATGTAACTCTTCACTAAAATAATAACTGTCACTTTGCCTATATTAATTTCGCAATAAATGGTACATCCAATTTCAATGGAATTACCCACGTATCAAAAAATAGAGTGAATTTTTTACACCCGAAATCAAAGAGTAGATAGATGTCTAATTTGTTTAATAATTGTCGGATTACAAATCCTTATAGTAAAACGGAACGGATTGCAAATGCCGTTCCGACGCGCTGCAAATCCGGAGCGGCAGGCTTAAAAGTCCGTGCTTTATTTTAATAGTTATGAAAAAAATTACAATACTATGTTTGATATTAAATTCATCAATTTTATTTGGGCAGAATTTAGTGCCTAATCCTTCATTTGAATATCATACTCGTTGCCCATTTGATACAACTTCTTTTCCAAGTGGATTTTTATTACTTGCTTATCCATGGCAAAATCCTAGCACTGTAGGTAATGGTGATTCCTCCCCTGATCTTTTTGACACTTGTAGTACAAATGTAGGATTTTCAGTACCGAATAATGCATGGGGAAATGAATACCCACATACTGGGAATGCTTATAGTGGTATTTATTGTTATTATAAGTGGATATTATCAAGGGAATACATACAGGTTCAGCTCATTGATAGTTTGCAAAAAAAAACACCCTATTGCGTTGAATTTTATGTGAGTTTGGCAGATGTATCAACTTATGCTGCAAATAACATTGGGGCTTATTTTTCAGTAGATGCAATAAGTATGACCGGTTATTCAAATTTGCCATATATCCCTCAGGTTATCAATAGTAATAATAATTTACTTATAAATAAACATGGCTGGAAAAAAGTTTCAGGTTCGTTTATTGCTAATGGAGGTGAAAAATATATTACTATTGGTAATTTTAATGATGATCCTTCAACGGACACAATTTTTGTTGATTCAACCGGTTGGGATGGGGGGATTGCATATTATTACATAGATGATGTTTCTATCATGGATTGTAGAGACACAACCGGAATTGAAAATTATCAAAATTCAAGCACAATCAATATTTATCCAAACCCAACAAGCGATATACTGACAATTGTAACCCCAATTCAATCTACAATCCAAATTTCAAACATCCAAGGCCAGTTAATAAAAACCCTCATAACCACCGGCACCAAAACAAATAATGATGTTTCCTCATTACCAAGCGGAGTGTATATAGTGGAAGTGAAAACCGATAAAGGAGTGGCAGTAAAGAAGTTTGTGAAGGAATAATGATGCTAAAGCAAAAAGGAAGCAAATTTTTTTGTCAGTTCACTAAAGTGAAACTGTAATAGATGGCAGAAACAGAGCATTTATTGCATTCATTTTTTATTTAAAAAAGAAAAAAAATGAACCTTATTTTTTAAGTTTTTTAACCTTAGTAGAAATGATTAAAAACCACGACATCCTAACCTTATTACCTTGTTTCGGGGAGAATAAGGTAATAAGGTTGAATTATCTGTGTATCTGTTTTTTCTACTAAGGTTGAAGAGGTGGGAAATAAGGTTATTTTCGAATAAAAATTTGCAAATTTGCGCTATGATAAAAAAAATATTTCGTAAACATCATGATCAAAAGAACCTTATTTTTTTAGTTTTTTAACCTTAGTAGAAATAATTAAAAACACAAAGATTTAACCTTATTACCTTATTTAAAAATGAAAATTGATTACAACAACCTCTACATTCATTTTGTGTTTACGGTAATACACCGCCAGCCATTGATAAAGGAAAATAACAGAGAACGTATTGAAAAATACATCACGGGTATTGTAAACAATAATGATTCGCATCTATATTCCATTTATGCCAATCCTGAGCATGTTCATTTTCTTGCTTCCCGTTCGCCTAAATTATCTGATGAGAAATTTGCAACAATTATTGCTGAAAGTTCTGAGAAATTTATTAATGATAACAAGCTTATAAAAGAATTTAAATGGCAAGAATCGGCATCAGCATTTTCAGTGTCCAAAAGCCATGTTGACAAAGTGTGTAAATATATTTTGAATCAGCCGGAACATCACAGGAAGGTAAGCTTCCAGGAAGAGGTTGATGAATTCATTAAATTTTATCAAAAAACATTGAAAAATAAATAAGGTAATAAGGTATAAAAGACTATTTATCTGCCTTTTCTACTAAGGTTGAAGAGGTGGGAAATAAGGTTATTTTCGATTAAAAATATTCGTAAATTGTATGAATTTCTTTAGGTATGAGTTACTCTAAATTTAATAAAAGAATGAAATTTTTTAAACCTTTTTTATTAATAGGAGGTATTTTTATTTCCCTTTTTGCTAATTCTCAAACAATTAGATTTAATAAGTATTATACAAAAGGCATTCTAAGTCATGGATATACTATAATTACAAATGATTCATCTTATCTAATAGCTGGTTATCAAGATGACGATGTAACCTTACAAAATCTTTTATTAAATCCCTATGTTATTAAAACAGATTTAAATGGTGATACTATTTGGAGTAAGGAATATGGATACTTTTTTTGGGATTTATTTCAGGATATGTGTAAAATAAATGAGGGCAATTATATTTGTGTGGGTCCAGTACAAGATTCAATACCTATAAATGCATATGATTATGATGTCTTATGCTATAAAATAAATTCAAATGGTGATACTTTGTGGACTAAAAGAATTTCGTGTTTAGGAGATTCCGCTTATATTCCTTGGTCAGTAATAGAGACAAAAAGTAAAAATATTATCATAGCCGGTTATCAAAATTCATGGAATAATGCCAATCTAAGTGGTCTAATATTGAAACTTGATTCAAATGGTAATATTATTTGGCGAAAATGGTTTTTATCACCTTATCCATATCCAAATAATCAAACCTATGTCATGAGTTATATTTACAAAATTCTTGAGGCTAAAAATAAAGATTTGATTGCAATCGGCAAACGAACAACAGCAAGTGGGATTGAAGATCCAATAGTTTTCAGGATGGATAGTACGGGAAAAACTCTTTGGTTAAATACTTATGGAGGTACTGATAATGATTTTGGTACAAGTATTGTTCCAACAAATGATGGAAATTATATCGCATCAATCATGTATAAAGACTTAAATTCTGATTATAAAATTTCTTTTCTGAAAATAGATACAACCGGAACAAAAATCTGGCAAAAGAATTATTACAGCATTATTTCAAGTGGTAATTTTGTAAAGGCTATTCCAACTTTTGATGGTGGATATGTTGGTACTGGTGGAACTGATGCTGATTACACATCTGGCGCTATGGATGGTTTTTTAATTAAATTAGATGCGAATGGTGATTCACTTTGGATGCGGTTTTATGGCACATTGCAGCAAAATGATTGGTTTTTTGATGTGGAAGCAACTCCTGATAAAGGATTTGTAATGACAGGCGAAACCTATAGTTATAATATTGGGGGGAGTAGTGTTTGGCTTGTTAAGGTAGATAGTCTGGGTCTTTTAATTCCACTTGGAATAAATGAAGAACCATTATTTCCAACAGCTACACTTGGTAATGCTTTTCCAAACCCAACGAATTCAAATTGTACAATAAGTTATAATATTCCTGAATTTAAAAATTCAGCGAGTTTGTTTCTTTTTAATATGCAGGGAAAACAACTTGCAGATTATCCATTGAAGAAAGGCGAAAATTCTTTGCAGTTAAATCTCTCAGATTATGCAGCAGGAACATACTTGTATGTACTGGCATTGGATAATTATAATGTGAAAAGTGGAAAGGTGGAAATAGCAAAGTGATCTTTAAAGATTGAAAAAAGGAGTTGTAGTGAAAAAGTTTGTGAAGGAATAAAGTTTCTTTAATTTCCCTTCAAAAAAAATGTTCCACCCTTCAAAGGATGGAACATTTTTTATTGATTTTTTAGTTCTTTTCAGAACTTATGATCATCGTAAATATAGTCGAGCATTTCCGAAGCATTTTTATTGTTCGGATCGTGTTTCAGCACTTCTTTCAACTGTTCTTTTGCAAGATCAAATTTATTGTCTTTCATGTACAGCCGGCCCAGGTGATAATGCGCTGAAAGGTGCAGGCAGTTGTCAGTGATCAGCTTTTTGAAAAACGGAATTGCTTCATCATATTTTCCGGCAGCTTTGAGCGAGATGCCCATGTAATAATTGGCCATAGTGGTTTCGGGTGCAAGTTCAACCAGTTTTTTATAGCAGTTAATACTCATGTCTTCCCTGCCCAGATGGTAGTACGAAAGCCCCAGCCACATGTAGGCCATTGGCAAATTTTTTCCTGATTCAATTATTTTTTTGAAAGAATCAACTGCTGCAACAAAGTTTGTTGAACGGTAATAAGTAACACCCATTCTGTAGTGAACAAAGATACTGTCGGGTTTGAGCTTCAGCACATTTTTATAGGTTGCAATACTTTTATTCATTTCGCCAAGTATGTAATACAGGTTGGCGACCTCCATCAACAGAACAACATTGTTAGGGTCGTCTGTGAGGCATTCATTAAAAAGCACGATGGCTTCTGTAAGGTCTCCCGACATGATGTGGTCATAAGCTTTTACTAATCTGCTGTCATTGTAAGTTTCCATGATTTTTTTTATTTAAGATTTGTGATTTAAGATTTTTTATTCATTTAATATTTGTACTAAGGTAATTGTCATTTGTCAATAGTCATTTGTCAATAGTCATTTGTCAATAGTCATTTGTCAATAGTCATTTGTCAATAGTCATTGGTCAATAGTCATTGGTCAATAGTCATTGCTACTAATATTTTCTATTTTCTATTTTCTATTATCTATCTTCTATTTCTACTGTCTTTCCTCCATCGGAATATAATTCTGTTTTCCGTAAACACTCTTGAAGCCCGGGCGTATTAAGCGTTTTGCAGTGAAGGTCAGTTCTTCAATACGGTGGGTGCACCAGCCTGCAATTCTTGCCATGGCAAACAGAGGCGTGTATAATTCTTCGGGCATCCCTATGCAGGAATAAACAAAGCCTGAGTAGAAATCCACATTGATGCAATTTCTGCGTTCTTGTGTAAATCCTTTGAATTTGGCAAAAACATCAGGCGCCAGTTTTTCTACAAGCTGATAAAGATCGAACTCATCCACTTTTTCTTTTTCCACTGCAAGGTCTCTTGCCCTGGCACGCAACAGTACTGCCCGCGGGTCAGAAATAGTGTAAACGGCATGGCCTATTCCGTAGATCTTGCCAGATGTGCCATTGGCTTTCCCCTGCAGAACTTTAATGAGATAATCCTCCACCTGCTTTTCATCTTTCCAGTCGGTAATGTTGGCTTTCATATCCGTCATCATTTCCAGCACACGAAGGTTAGCGCCCCCATGCAACGGACCTTTTAAAGAACCGATCGCTGAGGTTACTGATGAATAAATATCGGTTTCGGTGGAACTGGTTACCCTCATTGTAAATGTGGAGTTGTTACCTCCGCCGTGCTCAGCATGAAGCACCAGTGCCAGGTCAAGCAGATCGGCTTCGAGTTTGGTGTAGCGCGAACTTCCCTTTACCATGTAAAGAAAATTTTCAGCAGTGCTCAGGTCTTTCTGCGGATAGCGGATGGAAAGTGTTTTCCCTTTGTAGGCATGGCTTAATGCCTGATAGGAATATGCAATGATGGAAGGGAATTTTGCAATGATATTGATTGTTTGGTTGAGCATATTCGGAAGAGAGATGTCGTCCGCATTATCGTCCAGCGTATATAAAGCCAGGATAGAGCGTGCAAGCATGTTCAGCACATCCCTGCCTTTCAGGGTTAATATCATATCATTAATAAAGTTGTCGGGCAAAGCACGAAGGGAAGCAAGGCGATCAGAAAAAGCCTTCAGTTCTTCCCGTGTTGGTAACTTTCCGGTCAGCAACAGATACACTGTTTCATCGAATCCATGGCGGCCTTCTTTCTGGTAGCCGGCAACAATATCTTCAATATCTATGCCCCTGTAAATTAATTTGCCGGGGATCGCTACCACTTTATCGCCGGTCTTTTCATAACCGATCACGTCACCAATGTTGGTAAGCCCAACAAGTACGCCGGTTTTGTCGTTATTTCTTAATCCGCGTTTAACATCGAACTTGTCGAAAAGCGCGGGTTCAATCTGGCTGGCATTCCAAACAGATTCTTCAAATTTTGAATTAAATTTATTGTCAGTCATTTTTTTTGGTTTTTAAATTGTTATTAATTAATGGTCAATAGTCATTGGTCATTAGTCATTGGTCAATAGTCATTAGTCATTAGTCATTAGCTGCGCGCCCTTGTTGTCATTGAGTTTTTTAAATCTTAAATCTAAAATCTTAAATCAAAAATAGCCAATAGGTCGCTGGAATATTTTCTATTTTCTATCTTCTATTATCTATTTTCTATTTTTTCAGATATTGGCTATTATTTCATCACCAAATTCCGAAGTCTTCAGCAGTGTTGCTCCATCCATGAGCCTGTGAAAATCGTATGTCACTTTTTTCTTTTGAATAGCTCTTTCAATGCCTCTGTAAATGGCATCGGCAACAGCATCCCAACCGAGGTAGGTGAACATAAGCGCACCTGAAAGTATCACACTTCCGGGATTCACTTTGTCAAGACCTGCATATTTTGGCGCTGTTCCATGTGTGGCTTCGAAAATAGCATGACCGGTCTCGAAATTGATATTCGCACCCGGTGCAATACCGATTCCTCCAACTATTGCAGCCAGAGCATCGGAAATATAATCGCCATTCAAATTGAGTGTGGCAATCACTGAATATTCTGCAGGGCGTGTGAGTATCTGTTGCAGGAAGGCATCGGCAATGACATCCTTTATGATTAGTTTTCCCGAGCTTTCAGCTAATTTCAACTCAGCTATTGCAGCGCCTTCGCCTTTACTTTCTGCAATTTTATTATACTGCTGCCATGTGAAAACTTTTCCTTCAAATTCTCTTTCAGCAAGTGCATAGCCCCATTTCATGAATGACCCTTCGGTGAATTTCATGATATTGCCTTTGTGAACAAGGGTCACGGAAGGAAGTTTGTTTTCAATCGCATATTTGATAGCCTGCCTGACCAGTCGCTCAGTACCCTCTACGGAAACCGGCTTGATGCCAAGAGAAACAGTGTTTGGAAACCTGATAGATTTCACACCCAATTCATCAATCAGAAATCTTTTCAGCCTTTCTGTTTCAGGTTTGCCATTCATGAATTCAATGCCTGCATAAATGTCTTCGGTGTTTTCGCGGAATATCTGCATGTTCACTTTCTCGGGTTGTTTCACAGGACTTGGAACTCCTTTGAAATATCTAACCGGACGAAAGCAGGTGTAAAGATCGAGTTCCTGCCTCAGAGCAACATTCAGCGAACGCATTCCTCCGCCAACAGGTGTTGTCAGCGGACCTTTTATTCCTACAAGATATTTCCTGAAGCTTTGCAAAGTTTCTTCAGGCAACCATGAACCCGTTTCGTTGAATGATTTTTCGCCTGCAAGCACTTCTTTCCAGAAGACTTTTTTTGTGCAGCCATAAGCGCTCTTCACTGCTGCATCAAAAACCCTGACGGAGGCATTCCAGATGTCCGGTCCTGTTCCATCGCCAATGATAAAAGGTATGATAGGATTTGCGGGAACAATCAATTTCCCATTTTCTATTTTAATATTTTCTGCCATAGGTATAATTATTAATTGAATTAAACTTCAGCCAAAACAGGAAATGCAACTCCTATTTTTTCTCCTTCTTTCACGAGGTCATCAACAATTTGTTTGATCAGCGGAACACCATGAACCTTGTTGTATTCTTCAAATTCAAATTCCTTTTCTCCTGCTATGAGTATCTCGTCCCTGCCTTCAGCAAGTGGTGAGTTCTTGAGCAGTCTGATCATGTCATCCATCTGCGTTTCAAAATCAATCAGTGGCCTGAAAGGTTCAATATTGATAGCTAAAAAGAAATGCGAAACGCCCGTGGGTTCCGGCTTTGAGGGGGATCCTACCTGTGTGAGGAAATTTCCACCCGACAATGTGGAGCAAAGAATTTCAACCAGCAATGCAAGTCCATAACCTTTGTATCCTGCAGTGATGTCCATTCCGCCCAAAGGCAATAAAGCGCCATTTCCACCGGGTTTTATTTTTGAAGGATCTGTTGTGACATTTCCTTTTGAATCTATTCCCCATCCGATAGGGATAGATTCGTTTTTCTTTTCATACAACTGAATTTTTCCATAAGCCACAGCGCTTGTCGCCATGTCAAGAACGAAAGGAAAAGCTTTGTGTGAAGGAACTGCAACGCTGATAGGGTTTGTGCCAACCACTGCAGTTCTGCCGAAGGTTGGAGATACAAGTGGCTGTGAATTGGTCATGCTTAAGCCGATCATATTGTGCTCAAGCGCCATCATTGCATAATATCCTGCAATGCCATAGTGATTGCTGTTCTTTACTGTGACGGCAGCTATTCCTGATTGTTTTGCTTTTTGGATACACATGTTCATGGCATGATACGACACCACCTGTCCGCAACCATTGCCACCGTCAATCAATGCAATTGACGGGGTTTCGCTGACAATTTTATATGGTGTCAGTGGGTCAATGTAATTTTTACTTATCCTGCTTCCATAGTAGGAACCCAGCCTTGTCAGACCATGCGAATCAACGCCCCTCATATCTGCTGAAATTAATACTTCTCCGACAATGCGGGCGTCTTTATCAGGCACACCCAGCTTTGTCATGTAGCGGACCACAAAATCCATCAGGTCTGCTTTTTTATATCTTGATACTTTTTCCATTATTTTATTTGTGATTTTTTATTTACTGTTTTTAATTTAAGATTTATTTGATTTTCGGATCAGGTTTAAAGCGCCACCGGCTTTGAACCATTCGATTTGCGAATTGTTGTAAGTGTGATTAACCCCGAATTGTTCCAGTGTTCCGTCCGAATGATTCAACTGTACAATAAGTTCTTTTCCCGGTGCGAATTCTTTCAGTCCGAGAATGTCTATTTTGTCATCTTCACGGATTTTTTCATAATCATCTTTATCCGCAAAAGTCAGTGCAAGCAAACCTTGTTTTTTAAGATTTGTTTCATGAATTCTTGCAAATGATTTTACGATGATGGCTTTTACATTCAGAAAACGCGGCTCCATTGCAGCATGTTCACGCGAAGAACCTTCGCCATAGTTTTCATCGCCGACAACCACGGAACCTATATTCTCCTTTTTATATCCTCTTGCAACCTGCGGAACGGAATTGTAAGTGCCCGAACTTTGATCCAGCACAGAGTTCGCCATATCGTTGAAATAATTCACAGCTCCTATCATGAAGTTGTCCGAAATGTGATCCAGATGCCCCCTGTATTTAAGCCAGATGCCTGCCATCGAAATATGATCGGTGGTGCATTTCCCTTTCACTTTTATGAGCAACGGCAACGAAACATAATCATGCCCGTCCCATTCAGCAAAGGAAGTCAACAGTTGCAGCCTGTCGGAATCTTCTTTAATTTCTATGTTGATCTTCGGATCGTTTGAAGGTTCCTGGTAACCATTTTCAACCAAAGCAAAGCCTTGTAGCGGCATTTCTTCTCCCTGCGGCGTATCGAGCAACACCTGTTCTCCTTTGGTATTTGTAAGTTTATCCGTTAGCGGATTAAATGTAAGATCGCCTGCAAGCACAATGGCTGCTACAATTTCGGGCGAAGCAACAAATGCATAAGTGTTGGGATTGCCATCATTTCTTTTCGAAAAATTCCTGTTGAATGAATGGATCACCGCATTCTTTGGCTTCTTCTCAGCATCTTTGCGTTCCCACTGACCAATGCAAGGACCGCAGGCATTGGCAAATATTTTTCCGCCGATCTTTCGGAATGTTTCAAAAAAGCCATCACGCTCAGCCATGAATCTCACCTGTTCGGAACCGGGAGTTATGGTAAATTCAGCCTTTGCTGGCAGATTTTGCGCAACAGCATTTCTCACAACCGATGCGGCTCTTGAAATGTCTTCATAGGATGAATTGGTGCAGGAGCCGATAAGCCCTACTTCAATTTTCGATGGCCAGTCATTCTTGCTCACCATTTCTTTCATCTTCGAAATTGGTGTAGCCAGATCAGGCGTGTAAGGGCCATTGATGAAAGGTTCCAGTTCTGACAGATTGATTTCAAAAAACTGATCATAATATTTTTCAGGATCTGAAAGAACTTCTGCATCTGCTACAAGGTGTTCTTTGATGGCCGCAGCCATCTCTGCCACTTCTTGTCTGCCTGAAGCTTTCAGGTACCTCGCCATTGCTTCATCATATCCGAAAACAGAGCAGGTGGCTCCTATTTCAGCGCCCATATTGCAGATGGTTGCTTTGCCGGTTGCAGTGAGTGATTCAGCGCCTTCGCCAATATACTCAATGATGCAGCCTGTGCCGCCTTTCACTGTAAGAATTCCGGCTACTTTGAGAATAATATCTTTGGCCGAAGCCCAGCCACTCAGTTTTCCATTTAAACGGATACCAATAACCTTTGGAAATTTCAATTCCCATTTCATTCCTGCCATCACATCCACTGCATCGGCGCCACCAACACCAATAGCGATCATTCCCAACCCACCTGCATTTGGTGTGTGCGAATCAGTGCCAATCATCATTCCTCCGGGATAGGCATAGTTCTCAAGTAATATCTGGTGAATGATGCCTGCTCCGGGTTTCCAGAATCCAATGCCGTATTTGTTGCAGACAGTATTTAGAAAATCATAAATTTCCTTGTTGGTATAATCTGCCGTTTTCAAATCCTCAAGCGCTCCAAACTTTGCCATGATCAAATGATCGCAGTGCACTGATGCGGGAACAGCAGTCGTTTTAAGACCTGCAAGCATGAATTGCAGAAGCGCCATTTGAGCGGTTGCATCCTGCATTGCTATCCTGTCGGGAAAAAAATCGGCATAATCAATTCCCCTTTTAAAATCAGTGATGTTTTCGGTTTCAGGCAAGTGTGCATAGAGTATCTTTTCACTCAAAGTAAGCGGGCGTTTCAGTATTGCTTTTGCTTTAATAACCTTGGAAGGAAAGGATTTGTAAACTTTTTTTATTAAATCAATATCGAATAACATTTGTGTTTCTGTGTTTAATTTTCCTGTTATATTTCTTACTATAACTTTCAATACAAATGTAAATAAACAGTGAGGTGAATGCAAGTGAATTGGTAGGATAACTATACAATTTTCTGTTAATACATATAAAGCTGTTGGTTATCAATATCAATGATGCCAAAATATTTTGTTAACAGGTTGTTAAGTGATAATAATGAACCCAAAATGAAATTTAAACCTTAACAAAAAATTTACATATTAATGCCTTAACAAGTCGGGTTCTTAACATTTTCAAATTGAAAAATGAAATAAAATGAGAAGAAGGGAAAAAGATTTTTTAAAAGAAAACAGAAGTGAAAAATTGTCAGGAATAACAGTTCGAAAGTTTAGAAAACCATGTGGTGACTGACACGAATTTTTATTTTTCTTATAACGCTTATCCCTATAGTCAATTCGGCAATGTTTTTCATAGCGGTTACCTTCTGAGGGTTGATTGTTTCTTTACCACATAGACACAATAGAAACATAGGTTTCACATAGTTTATTTTCGAAAAAAATCCGGATTAATCTGTTTTACCCTATGTGAAGTTCTATGTGACTACTGTGTCTAAGTGAAAAGTTCAAAATAAATTCATCAATTTCAGTCAGTTTTAACTGACTGAAAAAAGAATCAAAAAGTATTTGGCTTTAGCCTCATAGTTACAAAGAATGATGCTAAAGCAATAAGGAACCAAACTTTATTATCAGTTGCTTGAAAGCAACTGCAATTGATGCTCTGAATTTAATTTGGGGAAGTTATTTTGAAAGTTTCTCTAAGTGGTGAACTTGTATAAAGGAGATAGGATTTGCATTTTACATTCTTTGCACACCCAAATGGATTGTCTCAGCCGGGGTTCAGCTTTGCAACGCCCTACTATTTTCTATCCTCTATTTTCTATTATCAATTTTCTATCTTTTTCTACTCCTTCACAAACTTCTTCACAACACTTCCATTATCCGTTTGTGCTTTCAAAAAATAAATTCCTTTTGAAAGTGTTGAAACATCAACAAGGATCTTAGCATCGTGCATTGGCAGTTTCAGTAATTGCCGGCCGCATACATCCGTGATGCAGATGATGGAATTGACATCAAAAGTTTGTCCTTCATTTTTCACGATGATTACATCAGTTGCTGGATTTGGTGAAACAGAGAAATTATTTGAGATAACATTTTCGGGAATGCCTACACCATGTACTGTAATAATATTTGACAATGCTGATGTGTAGTCAGTGTATGGATAACCGGCATAACAGGTATCTGTTCTTAGAGCTTTCACTCTATAGAAATAAGAATTTCCTGGTATGATGTTATAATCATCATAAACACCAATGCCACTTGAAATGGTTACAATGGCAACCATATTATTTAAACTTGTACCTCTGTAAATAACATCGTCACTGTAGTTATATCCAAATCCGGAATATTCTGTCCAGTTTAATTGAATATCATCAGGATTGTTGAGTGTGAAGGAAAGCAAAATAGTAGAATGCTCAAAGCTATTATTTAAAATGCCATTGTTGCCACATGTATCAACATCCATAACCAGGTAACTAAGGGTCGTTACCGAGGGATCGGCGTAATAATCAATAAAGACATTGGTGTCATTAGCAGCCATTGTAGCTATTTTAGCCCATTGAGCAGAATAATATCTTCTGAAAATTCTGATTGAATCTATTCCCGGAATAGCAGGCTTTTCCCAAATGATCAAATCTTTATTAATTACAGTATCTACTGTAACAACACAAATCTGAGCTGCCGGAGGAAGAGGAGAAAGATTTACACGAACACTATCCGGACTTGAGCATTGAACCGAATCAGATATCAGATAATGATAAGTGTTTATTGCCAGAACTGTGTAGGTTGTCGAAGCCGTAGGATTGGCAATAGGATCAGGAATTGAATAATTTGACAATCCGGCATCATATAGCCAGTGATACGACATACCTCCAGATGCATTCAGGATTACAGAACTTCCATTACAAATCAAAGTGTCGTGGCCTGCATTTGCAATGGGACTTGGGAAAAAGAAAACATTCACTGTAGCCGTTGCCGGCTGAGGACATAAATTATTTGTTACAGATACTGAATATAATCCTGCTGTGTCAACCTGAATTGATTGTGTAGTATCTCCTGTTGACCATAGATAAGAGTTGAATAAAGGACCTGCATTTAAAGTATGTGGAAAAATACCACAGAATGCTGTATCATTTCCAATATTCAGAAAATAGTTTGGATTTATTGCAACATGGATAGTGTCATAATAAAAACAATTTGCCGTGTCCTGTGTAATTACTGAATAATTTCCTGTATGATTAACCACGATTGAATCTGCAAAAGCTCCTGTGTTCCAAAGATAGGTGCTAAAGCCGGTATCTGCGTGAATATGAAAAGTGGGAGAAGAACAAAGCACTGTATCTTGCCCAAGAAATAGATTCATTTGGGGGGTTGTAAAATGAACATTTATTGTGTCTTTCACTGTGCTGCCATTGTATGAAGCTGTGACTGTATATGTGCCCTGAATATGAACAATAATGTTTTGTGTTGTCTCGCCGGTTGACCATAAATAATTACTGAAAAATGGGCTGGCGCTTAGTATGGCAGAGTCAGAACAAACTTTAAGATCGTAATGTGTTGAAATGATAGGCTGCGTTGAAAATCTCCATGCCTCATTGGTTGCTGTCCATTGTCCGGTATTTCTTCCGGGAGGCGTCAGACCATTATTACCGGCAGCATTCTGTATTCCTAATGTAGCATTTCCACTGTTCCAGCTACTGCATAAAGGCTTGTTTTCAATATACACATCAATTGCATTGGATCCTTCGTAAAGAACCAACTGTTGGGTGGCTAATGATGTTGTGCAACTAAACATAGCAACACTGTAAAAGTTTACAACAAACACTCTATTGGGCGCAGTTCCGTAAGTAATATAATTGATGCCTCCCGAAACAGCAGGGTCAATATCATGAAATGGACAGAAAATATAAGGACCTGTACTTCCACTCACAATATTTGCATTGGGGCATATCGCAGTATATGACCAGGGACAATACGAATTGGCATTATTCGTATTAAAAGAAACAACCCCGTTTGATCCAATTACAATTGAATTGTATGTTGTACCATAAAAATTAAAGCTAAAAGGAAGTGCAATTGCCGGACTCCATATATCATCCAGATTTACCAGCAAAGGTGTTCCTGTATTGTAAGAATAGGGTAGGTAAGGAATTGGTGCAACAAAATATTGTGCCCTCGTATTCATCGAAAGGAGGAGTGCAAGAGCGATGGTCAGAAGTGTTTTCATTGGAATAGGTTTAGTGTTTAAGGTTTAAAGTTGCTATAGCGGTACTTTTACATTTTACATTTTTAAAAATTCAAGGTTTACTCCTTTGGAGTTCATCCTACAGGGTTCAATGTTGCCACTCACGTTAAAAAAGGTTTATCCTTTAAAAGGAAAGGAGAAACCTTTCGCTGCGAATATCATTCTTTCACAAATTTCTTTACCGCCACTCCCTTTTCCGTTCTCACCTCAACAACATATACCCCGTTTGAAAATTCTGAAACATCAACATTGGTTTTAGTACCGCTCGATGTAAGAGTTTTAATTAGCTGTCCCTGGATGTTTGAAATTTCAATAGTGGATGGCAGTGTAACTTCTATAGTGAGATTATCTGAAACTGGGCTTGGGTAAATATTCACCGATTCCGTAGAAAATATGGTTTCAATACCATTAGGACCTGAAGATTTTACATTTGATTTACTGGTACTGTAAGTTTTTGAAGGATTACACGAAATCCCCCAGGTAGTTTCAACGCGCCATTTCCCGTTGGGATACAAAGCAAAATCAGGATCAGTGACGGTGGTTTGGGTACTGGAAACTCCTTGCACTGCATGCCAGTTGCCGGTGTTATTATCATCCCGATATAGTACATAAGCAGTTAATAAAGGTATCGGCACTGTATCACCTTCAATAGAGTATTGGTTCCAGTTAAATGTCCCGCTTGATTGTGTAACGTACAATGTATTGTGATAAGGACTGAATTGGCTGTAATATCCGCTTGTGTCTCTGAATTGCAATTTATAACGGAAGGTTCCTGCATTAGGATTGCCTGTAAATGGAAAATATTTTGCCCTGACAGTGTCGGTAAATTCACTTAATGCAGAATAAGGAACGGCTCCGATTTGCCTGTAATTATTTGAAGTAATTTCCCTGTAAACAATAAAGCTGTCAATATAAGTGACCAGTGGTTTATCCCAAATAATTTGATTGTATTTTGAGCTATCGTCAACAGTTACCATACATATTGGAAGAGGCGCCGGGTGAGTTTTAAAACTGAAAACAACTCCATCATCAAACAAACCACCCCTTATTCCCGTTCCATATAGCATATTTCCAACCATTGATAATTGAGCGTTCGGTCCTGTGCCATTTGGAGAATAGAAGCTGTATATAGATTGAAACCCTGTGCCATCAGTATCAATAGAAAAGATAGTGCCGTTATCATTTGTACCACCACCTTCAGTCGAACCATACAAAATATTACCGCTAAGTGTTAGCGTACAGGAAGGCCCTTCTCCATTTAAACCATTAAAATCAAATAAATCTCTGTATCCTGTTCCATCAGTATGGATAGAAAAGATAATCCCTTTGTTGTACACCCCGCCGTTATCACAGGTTCCATATAAAACATTTCCTATAAGGGTCAATGAACCAAGAGGTGTACTACCATTTGCGGTATTAAAATCGAACATGTCAATATATCCACTACCATTGGTCTGAATGGAGAAAATATTACCCTGAATATTTACTCCACCATACATTGTTGTTCCATAAAGCGTGTTTCCCGATAAAGTTAAGGCGCCATAACCAGGTTGTTTTCCATTGGGACCATTAAAATTGAGAAGGGTTGTAAATCCTGTCCCATTCGTATTAATTGAAAATACAGTACCATAATTACTTGTTCCGCCATAGTATGACATACCATATAAAGTAGTTCCTGAAATTGTTAATGTGCCCCAAGGATTTCCTCCATTAGTTGGGAATTTATGCAGAACCGTATAATTGCTGCCATTGGTTTGCACCGAGAATATTGTCCCACCTCCATATACACCACCCCCTCCAGACGTCATGCCATACAACATATTTCCTGAACGTATCAATGAACCAAACGGATTTACGCCGCTTGCTGTGTCGGTACTAAAATCGTAAATTTCTGAATATCCAGTACCATCAGTATTAATGGAATAAATATTTCCACTGTCACTAAGGTACCAACCGCTTGTCATACCATATAGTACGCTATCATTTGATGAAAGAATCACTGAACCCAAGGGCTGGAAACCATTTGTGCCATTAAATTCAAGCAATTTGGTGTACTGTGCATTTACAACTCCGCAAAGAATCATAAAAATGATAAATAATTTTGTTTTCATAACCGTAATTTATTATTGGTTAAACTGTTTAATTGCTAACTTGTTTGCCATTGTCAAATGATTGCCAATTGTCGAATTTTATTCTTTAATAAATTTCTTCACAGCCACTCCCTTTTCATTTCTCACCTCCACTACATAAACTCCACCTGGCAATGCTGAAACATCAACATTTGTTTTAGTACCACTGCTTGCAAAAGTTTTTATAAGTTGCCCCTGTATCGCTGAAATTTTTATTGTGGAGAATGAAGAGGTCTCTACTGTAAGGTTATTGAAAACAGGGTTAGGATAAATTCTGAATTGGCTGGCATTTATTTGATTTGAATCATATCCGCTTGTCAGGCTTCCTGCTATTATTGGTGCATTCGGGATGAGATTAAGAGCCATATCACTTATGGTAATCTGAGTATAATTGGACAACAATCTTACCCACCCGTAATAATAATTTCCGTTAAGATAAAGCTTAATACCATAATACATAAAACTGCCCGGCTGACAAAACCAGACATGATCAGGCGAACAATCCCAACTCAGATAAGCGCTGAAATACCAAATGAACTTTTGTTCATCAATAACTTCTCCGCTATCTATGCCAACAATGCCATGTGGATTATTATTGACATAAGCTGTGTCCTGATATGCAAACCTGGTATTGGTATCAAAAGCTATGATCCTGTTAAAATAACAATCACAACAATGAGGATCTTCAAATTCATATCTGTAATCAGAAGTTAACCTAAAGTCAGGAATTGTATCATGGTTTATGTCAAATGACATAGAAATACCAGTATCTGCCATTGGTGGGACGTAAGGAGCTGCAATTGTTGAGTCGGGCTCAATATTAGTATAAAGAGTCTGTGAAATTACATGCAAACCGGGCGCACTAAGCATTGCAATGAGGAGTAAAACTTTTTTCATCATCCAAAAATTTACCTGTCAAATTGACGCTATAAAAGTACACATAATTATTATTCCAAATCTATTTTCCAAATAATTTTCATGAATTATTTTGAAACATGATTTGACAACCCCAAAACTTCGTCTTGTTGTCAAGCCCCAAAAAGAAGTTCGGGGCAAGAGTCACGGAGTGACGGTCCCAAAATTTCACCTACGCATAAAGCTAAGAGTAGGAAATTCAGCGGAAATAGTCACGGAGTGACGGCATATTGGTAGTAATAATAAACAGAGGCAAACTAAAGTCACGGAGTGACGACATTATAAAACGTGGTCAATTTGATGATGTTATATTGTTCAAAATAATGTCGTGCCTATGGCACTCATGTTTTCTACGTATTCTATTTTCTACCAATATACCGTCCTTAAAGGACTTTCTCCCGGAAAAATGATTCTTTAGCTTGATGTGTAAGCGAAATTCCTCGGTTCCTTGCAGGATTTTATGAATGAAGAATCAATCCTTAATTTGATGCCAATGCGATGGTGGTGAAACCAAATCTGATCACTAACAAATGTCATTTTTTTTCTAACCATTTCATGGAGACCGGTTTCATTATTCAGCTTTTTTCGCCCATAAAATCCCATTATATTTTGTAACCGTCTGATAACATAAGTTGTAGGATTTTCATTGCATCAAATACTTCGGAATTAGTTGCAACTTTATGGTAGCATAAAGTAGATTGTGTAAACTGGATTTGGGGAGCATCAATCTAGGCTTGTTCCTCCGTGGAGCGCAGCGGAACGGAGGAACAAGCCTAGAT
>Ga0118677_10007212_pt1 | contig 18445 bp, 6 predicted proteins | sample AliMusrvi5mmetaG_FD_86154 | JGI IMG/M metagenome (GOLD analysis project Ga0118677, IMG submission 86154) | reverse complement strand
CGAATGAAACGTGCATGAACCTGATCGTCGATGGCAGGATTGCGCGGACCGTAACTGGTCCGGATAACGAGCGGCTTGAGCCCGGCGGCTGGGATGTTCGCGAGTTTGCCGGAAAACCGGCAATCCTTCAGATCGTCGACAGCCAAAAAGGCGGCTGGGGACATATCGCCGTCGACCAGATTGTTCAAACGGACAATGAGATCCCGAAAAAAATGTCGATGGCGTATGAGTGTCCATCGGTAAATAAGAGGTTCATGCATATTCCGATCGACTCCTCCGGAGCAAGGAATTCCTGGGTGAATATCAGTGTCGATGGCGTCTGGCAACGCGAGCTTTCGATCTCGCTGGCAAGTGACAATCCCGACAGTTATGCCACACTTGAAGTCGGACAATGGAAAGGCAAGAAACTGACGCTGACGGCCGAGGACGTTTATTCGACTTCGAAATGGAGCGAGTTGATCAAGCTGTCGGACGAGATGTCGGGTGAGGCCACCGTATATACGGAGAAGTATCGTCCGCAATTTCACTTCACGGTGCGTCGCTCCGGGCTAGGCGATGCGAATGGACTCGTCTATCTGAACGGTGAGTATCATCTATTCGGCCAGCACTGGCCGTTTCGGGGCGCCAGCGCGATAGATCCGATATCGATGGTATGGGCACATGCCATTTCCACCGACCTTGTTCACTGGGTGGAATATCCTGTGGCAATATGGCCCGACAAGCTTGGAGTGCCGTTCTCCGGCTCTGGTGTTGTGGACTGGAAAAACACCGCGGGTCTGGTCAAGAACCCCGTCATGGATAAAAATGGCAGGCTGAAGAATCCCGCCATCGTCCTCTTTTACACATCGGAACCGATGTTCATACGGACTGGAGGCAGCACCACGCAATCGATGGTGTACTCGCTCGATTCGGGCCGCACCTGGATTCCGTATGCCGGAAATCCGGTGGTCCCATATATCGTGAAGGAGAACCGGGACCCGAAAGTATTCTGGTATGAGGACCGGAAGCACCCTGGCAACCCATATAGCGGGCGCTGGATTATGGTGCTATTTCTGTCAGTGTCAGGTCAGGACTATGCCCTGCTTGCGTCGAAAGACTTGATTCATTGGGAAAGGACAAGTGTCATTAACAACATCGGCTTTTGGGAGTGTCCCGATATGTTCGAACTGCCGGTGGATGGCGACAAGGAGAACACCCGCTGGGTTCTCAGGGGGCCCAACGGGAGCTATATCATAGGAAGGTTTGATGGTCAGGCGCTGATCAAGGAAAGCGGCCCAATCTCAGATTATGCCGGCCGCGAATATGCGGCGCAAACCTTCAGCGATATTCCGGAGGAAGACGGCCGGCGCATCCAAATGGCCAATTTGGACAGCCGGTTTCCCGGCATGCCATTTGCGGGTCAACTTACGTTCCCTCGGGTTCTCACGCTGAGAACCACGTCCGAGGGTATCAGGCTTTTCATGGAGCCAGCGAAAGAGATAGAGAAACTCAGAACCGGTGAGTCACTGCAGATCAAAGGCACGCTTGCGGGCGCGGATGCGTCGCTGAAGTCTGACAAAACGCTGGGCGAACTCGTTGATGCGGAGGCGGTGTTTGAAATCCGGAGTGATTCTTTGCCGGCAGGCGGGCCCAACGTTTTCGGCCTGAAAATCAACGGCCAGACGATTCTCTGCGATTTGGATCAGAAGCAGGTGAAGGTTCTCGATCTTGCTGCTCCTCTGAACGTGGTGTCCAACAAGATCAAGCTGCGCGTGATTGTTGACCGGATGTCGATCGAAGTGTTTGTCAATGACGGGGCCTGCCGGTTCACGAGAACGTTAGTGCCTGAGGACGGCATGAAACCGGACATCCAGGTGTTCGGCAAACAAGGACTGGCGAACGTCCAGCTCATTGCCTACCAACTCCAATCCATCTGGAAAAAGAAAACAAAACAATGAAGCCATTCGTTATAGCAAGCAAACAAATGAAACTAAGTATTAGTCTGATAGTCCTCCCGCTTTTTGTCATCATAAGCGCCGCTGCGGCACCCGCAATCCCGCCGTTGCGCGACAAGACGCTGGTGGTGTGGGTGGCCCCGGCGAATCTCGAGCAACGCGGCGGCAGTGCCTTGACGCTCGACGCCGGAGGGGGAAACTTTGACGGTATCGTTTTCGGGGAAAACACGCCCGGCAAATGGATGCCGGGCAGCGAGGGTTGGCGCCGCACGCAACCGGATCAGGCGGGGTGGCCGGCCGAAACGGCCGCTGGCAAGACCTGCGTTCAGATCGCCATCGCATACAAGGATCGCCAGGTCACGATCTATCGTAACGGGCGGCAATACGCGCAATACATGATGGCCAACCCGCCCATGGAGTTTGGGCCGCAAAGCACGGTGTTGATCGGCAAACGCCATCTTGATGTGGGACAAGGCGGTCGATTTGCCGGGACCATTGACGACGCGCGGATCTATGACCGGGCGCTTACCGCAGAGCAGATCGCAGCCTTGAAGCCCAAGGTGGCTTCGGAGATCAAGCCCTGGGCCTGGTGGACTTTTGATGACAAGGCGGCCAAAGACCGCACCGGGCGGTTCGATGCGGTCAAGTTAGTCGACGGTGCCACAGTGGAAGACGGCAAACTCGTGCTGGACGGCAAGGCCGCTGCGATGCTCGCCTCCATCAAGGGGATGAACCCGGCGGCCATCCCCGTGCCACGCGGCGATGGTTGGTGGATGGACCTGCATAATTCATTCAACCAGCGCGTGAAGCAGGGCAACGTCGATCTGGTTTTCATCGGCGATTCTATCACCGACGGCTGGAAACAGGGCGGCAAAGATACATGGGCCAAATTCTACGGTGATCGCCACGCGGTCAACCTCGGTATCGGTGGCGACACGACCCAATTTGTCCTGTGGCGTCTCACCCACGGCAATCTCGACGGCATCTCGCCCAAACTCGCCGTCATCATGATCGGCACGAATAATGCCCAGGGCAACACCCCCGAGGAGACAGCGGAGGGCGTCACCACCATCGTCCGCGAGGTCCAGGCTCGCTGCCCAAAGACCAAAATCCTCCTGCTCGCCATCTTCCCGCGCGGCCATGACGCCGCTGACGGCCTCCGCAAGAAGAACGAACAGGTCAACGCCATCATCTCGAAACTCAACGACGGCAAGAGCATCTTCTACCTCGACCTCGGCTCCAAATTCCTCGACAAAGACGGAGTGCTGCCCACGGATATCATGCCCGACCTGCTTCACCCCAACCAGAAGGGCTATGACATCTGGGCTGAGGCGATGGAGCCCAAGATCAAGCAGATCATGGGCGGCAACGCGATCACTGCCGTCAGCCCAAAGCCTTTGGAGGCAAAGCCCGAGTGGGCGATGGGGCCGTTTGTGAAACTCGCCAAGCCGGTTCTCTCGCCCGCGCCGGAGTCCAAATTCCAATGCCCGCTCCAGGGCAAGGAAGTCCGTTGGGAGGAACAGAACGTGTACAACCCGGCGGTGGTGGTGCGCGATGGCAAAGTCTATTTGCTCTATCGGGCAGACGACAAGTGCTGGTGGAGGTTCAGCAACGATGATCAAGCCACCAGCCGCATCGGCCTGGCTTACAGCGAGGATGGGCGGCACTTCACGCACCATCCGGTGCCGGTCGTCTTTCCCGACAAGGATGCTTACACGAAGTATGAATGGCCCGGCGGATGTCAGGATCTTCACGTCGTCGAAGGCGAGGACGGCGCCTACTACATGAACTATACCGCTTGGGGCGAAGGCGGCTTTGATTCGATGGGCGTGGCTTCCAGCAGGGATCTGATCCACTGGCAAAAGCACGGGCCGGCTTTCCGGAAGTCATCGCCGGACAACCTCAAGAGCCGCAGCGGAGTAGTGATTACCCGGCTGGCGGGTGACCGCCAGGTTGCCGCAAAGATCAATGGCAAATACTGGATGTACTACACGCAAGGTTCATTCAACTGCGCTCTCGCCTGGAGTGAGAACCTTATCGATTGGACCCGGGCGGACAAATCCGTCTGGGGCAACGGCCATGAAGCGGGTGCCATCGCGTTGTGGCGAGACGTCGGCATTCTGCTCTTCTTCAATAGCCAGGATTGGTGGGGTGGAAAGCTAATTCAGGGCTCCTGGACCTTGGGTCAGGCCCTTGTTGACCGCGAGAATCTGACCACCGTGCTGCAGCATCAGCAGCAGCCCATTTTGCAGCCCGAGTTCGACTGGGAGATGAAGGGCTATTGCTCCGTACCCGCCACCGTGGCCAACGGCATGGTGTGCTTCAAGGGCGAGTGGCTGCTCTACTACGGCGCGGCAGATCGACACATCGGGCTGGCCGTGTTTGCGCCCAAGGCCAAGGCATCGCCGCAACCCAATCCTGGGAAATGAGGCCATAGAGCTTGTCAACCAACATAAAACAAGACCGGAAAAGCAGTATATGAAAAAGTGTTTATACAGCGTGGTGATCCTGGTGGCTGGCATTTCCGCCAGTCTGGCAGAAGAGGCGAAGGATATTGTGATATCCGATTTTGAAGACAAGGATTATGGCGAATGGAAAGTCACGGGCGAGGCATTCGGGGCCGGCCCTGCGCATGGCTCCCTGCCCAACCAACAGCCGGTGACTGGCTTTCTCGGCAAGGGGCTGGTCAACAGTTACAATGGCGAGGATAAATCTATCGGAACGCTCACCTCGCCCGAATTCAAAATCGAGCGCAAGTTCATCAACTTCCTCATTGGCGGCGGCGGGCATGAAGGCAGGACTTGTATGAATCTGCTCGTGGGCGGCAAGATTGTGCGCACGGCAACCGGTCCCAATACGCAGTCCGGCGGCAGCGAGACGCTTGCGCCCGCATCCTGGGATGTCGGTGCATTTGCCGGGAAACCGGCAGTGATCATGATTGTGGATAACGAAAGCGGCGGGTGGGGACATATCAATGTTGACCAGATTGAACAGAGCAACACGACCAAGGGGGAGTTGCTGGATGGGGCTCCGGCCGAACTTTACAACGAAAGGTATCGCCCACAGTTTCACTTTAGCGCTGCAAAGAACTGGCTCAACGACCCCAACGGTCTGGTCTTTTACAAGGGCGAGTACCACCTGTTCTTTCAGCACAATCCGTCGGGCATCGGCTGGGGTAACATGACTTGGGGTCACGCCGTGAGTCCGGATCTGTTCCACTGGACCCAGCTCGCCCATGCCATCCACCCTGACAAATTGGGCACGATTTTCTCCGGCTCTGCCGTGGTCGATTGGAACAACACGGCCGGTTTTCAGACCGGCACCGAGAAGGTGATGGTTTGCATCTACACCTCCGCGGGTGCCAACTCGCCCGAATCCGCCGGCCAGCCGTTCACGCAGTCCATCGCCTACAGCAACGACTGCGGACGGACGTGGACGAAATACGCGAAAAATCCCGTGCTCGGGGAGCGCGCCAAGGACAACCGCGATCCGAAAGTATTCTGGCACGCGCCCACCAAAAAATGGGTGATGGCCCTGTTCCTTGACGGTGAACGGTATGCCTTGTTCGGTTCGCCCAACCTCAAGGAGTGGACCAAGCTGTGCGAATTGTTGCCGTTTGGCTCGGGCGAGTGTCCCGACATGTTTGAACTGCCTGTGGACGGCGACGCGAAAAACACCCGTTGGATATTCTGGGGCGGAAATAACACCTACCTCGTGGGCAGCTTCGACGGCACGACCTTCACCAAGGAGGCTGGGCCGTTCCGCTTTGAGAATGGCAATAACTACTATGCCGCCCAGACATACAGCGACATTCCGAACAAGGACGGGCGGCGGATCCAGATTGCGTGGATGAATGGCGGGGCCTATCCGCGCATGCCATTCAACCAGCAGATGGCGTGCCCCAGCGTGCTTACCCTGCGGACCTTTCCTGATGGTCTCCGCCTGTGCCGTCAGCCGGTCGAGGAATTAACCAAGCTCCACGCCAAGGGCAAGACGCGCCTGTTCAAAGACCTGACATTGCAGCATGGCGATGATCCGCTCAAGGACGTGACGGGCGATTTGTTTGACATACGCATGACCTTCGATCCGGGCGATGCAACCGAGGTGACGTTCAACCTCCGCGGAACCACGGTGACATATAACGCGGCAAGACATCTCTTGTTGTTTCTCGGCAAAGAGGTGGCTCTGACGCCGGTGGCGGGCAAGGTGAAACTGCGAATTCTGGTGGACCGGGCTTCAATCGAGGTCTTCGGCAACGATGGCCTGGTAAGTATGTCGTCATGCTTCCTGCCCGCGCCGAGCGACAAGCGAATTTCGCTTTCGGTCACGGGCGGCCCCGCAAAGGTCGATTCGCTGGAAGCTTGTGAGCTTATATCAGCATGGAAGAAGACAGCACCATAAGCCAAAACAGGAAGCACACGACCATCAAATTCGTGAAACATCGCCTCAACCTGATCGGTGCAGCCACCTTGGTGGCGGTTGGCCTGGCACCCGCGCGGGCACAGACGGATATTGCCGCCGCGGATCCGCCATTGCGCGACAAGACACTCGTGACGTGGGTGGCCCCGGCCAACTTGGAGCAACGCGGGGGCAGCGCACTCACGCTCGACGCCGGTCAGGGGCGCTTTGATGGGATTGTTTTTGGTGAATTTACGCCCAGAAAATGGATGCCGGGCAGTGAGGGCGCCCTCCGCACGCTGCGGGAGCAGGCAACCTGGCCGGACGAAACGGCGGAGCCCAAGACCTTCGTCAAGATGGCCATTACCTATCAGGATCGCCAAATCACGGTCTATCGAAATGGCAGGGTATACGCGCAGTATGTCATGGCCAACGCGCCCATGGAGTTCGGGCCACAAAGCGCGGTGCTCATCGGCATGCGCCATATCACCCAGATCGAAAGTGTGCGCTTTGCCGGCATCATCGACGACGCGCGGATCTATGACCGGGCGCTCACTGCGGAGCAGATCGCCGCCTTGAAGCCCAACGTTGCCTCTGAAATTAAGCCCTGGGCCTGGTGGACCTTTGACGACAAGGAGGCCACCGAGCGCTGTGGCCGCTTCAGGACAGTCAAGCTGGCGGGTGGTGCCACAGTGGTGGACGGCAAGCTCGTGCTCGACGGCAAGAACGCCACTTTGTTCGCGTTCAATCCACCCGAAGCCGATACCACGTGCCGTTTTCGTCTCGGGCAGGGCAACCTGGGCGACACGATCCCATTCTATCACAAGGGCCAGTATCATGTTTTCTATCAGACAAAGTGCGTGCTGACAGCGGGCTTGGATTACAGTTGGGGACACATTGTCTCGACGGATCTGGTGCATTGGAAGGAACTGCCCCCGGCGATCATCGGCAACGGCATGGCCGATGGAAACGCCGTCGGGCCGGATGCCGGTGCCATGTGGAGCGGTTGCGTCATCGAGAACAAAGGCGTTTTCCACATGTATTACACGTGGAGTCGCCCGGGCAATCCCGCAGGCCGTGAACTGACCGCTCACGCCACTAGCAGCGACTTGGTGACGTGGACGAAGCATCCTGAACAGACGTTCGGCGCCGATGGCATCCAGTATTTCAAGCGTGACTTCCGGGATCCCTTTGTGTTTCCGCATGATAATGCCTGGTGGATGATTCTCAACACGACCGATGCGAAGACCGACGTCGCCGGGGTGGGCCTGCTGCGCTCGGAGGATTTGATCCATTGGAAACAACTCCCACCGTTGGCGGTTGAGCCGAAGATGGGCGTGGGCGAAGGCCTCACGCCTGAATGCCCGGACCTGTTTCACAGCAACGACCACTGGTATCTGCTTTACACGCGCCATGTGCAAAACATCCGCTACTCGAAGAACATCTTCGGCCCCTATCTGCCCTGCGAACCGTCCGCCCTGGACGGCCGGATCCTGTGCGGCAAGCGCATGTTCGATGGCAAACGGCATATCTATGTGGCTCCTCTCGGCGACGGCATGATGACCCTGCCGCGCGAATTATATGCCGGCCCCGAGGGGCAGCTCTTCCAGCGCCCCGTCGCCGAAGTGACCGCCTTCTTTGGCAAGACCTTGCACCAGTTCGAAATGCCACGCGCCGTGGCGGAGGGGTTCGTGTTGCCGACGCCCGGCAATTGTATGCTCGAGTGCAGCGTGCAAATGGACCCGCAGGCCGAGCTGACGATCACCCTGCGGCAACAATCCGACGGCGGCGATTGCAGAACCTTTGTGCTTCGTCCAAAGAGTCAGGATGTGGAGTTCGGCGGGCCGGGTGGGCGCGAAGGCCGCCACTGCCCGCTCGACGCCGGCAAGCCCATTAGATTCCAAGCCTTCGTGCAGGACTCCACGATCGAATGCTTCGTCAACGACCAATACGGTTTCACCTTCGGCGCGCAGAACTATCCGAAGTGCGCAGTGGGCTTCAAGGTCGCTGGCGGCAAGGCCAAGGTGCTAAAACTGAAGGTCAAGACCCATTGATGACGCGCCTTTCGGCTCACTAACCAAAACACCTCCGGCCTGACGCCACTTGAAGTATGAAACAAACCGCAATCCTGTTAGCCCTGCCGCTTCTTTTACACGCCGTCGCAGCTGCGGCGTTGGCAGACCCGCCACTGCGTGACAAGACGCTTGTGGTGTGGGCCGTCCCGGCTAACCTAACGCAAAGAGGCGGCAGCGCCTTGACGCTCGACGCCGGAGGGGGAAACTTTGACGGTATCGTTTTCGGGGAAAACACGCCCGGCAAATGGATGCCGGGCAGCGAGGGTTGGCGCCGCACCATGCAGGAGCAGGCAAAGTGGCCGGACGAGACCGCCGATGGCAAGACCCTCGTCCAGATCGCCATCGCGTACAAGGATCGCCAGATCACGATCTATCGGAACGGGCGGCTATACGCGCAATATGTCGCTGCCAGCCCGCCCATGGAATTTGGGCCGCAAAGTACGGTGTTGATCGGCAAACGCCATCTTGATGTGGGAGAAGGCGGTCGATTTGCCGGGACCATCGACGACGCGCGGATCTATGACCTGGCGCTTACCGCCGAGCAGATCGCGGCCCTGGAGCCCAACGTGGCTTCGGAGATCAAGCCCTGGGCCTGGTGGACTTTTGATGATAAGGCGGCCAAAGAGCGCACCGGTCGGTTTGGGACGACCTATCTATATGGTGGCGCCAAAGCGCAAGATGGCAAGCTGGTGCTGGACGGCAAGCGCGCCTGGCTTTCCACCGCGAAAGAGGTCGATGTTGAGGACTCGGTGTATGAATGTCAATCCGTCAATAAGAGATTCCTGCATATTCCGGTCTGGTCCGGAGTGGCCAATTCCTGGGTGAATATCAGTGTCGATGGGGTTTGGCAAGGTGAGCTTGCGATCTCACTGGCCAGGGATAATCCCGACTTTTACGCCACACTTGAAGTCGGCCAATGGCACGGCAGGAAACTGACGTTGACTGCCGAAAAGGTTGATTCCGATTCGCAATGGAGCAAGCTGGTCAAGCAGTCGGATGAGATGTCGGATGAGGCGACCGTCTATTCTGAGAAGTATCGTCCACAATTTCACTTCACGGTGCGCCGCGGCGGGGTAGGCGACGTGAACGGGCCCGTCTATCTTAACGGTGAGTATCATCTTTTCGGTCAGCACTGGCCATTTCAGGGCGCAAACGCGAGAAACCCTGGATCGGTCGTTTGGGCACATGCCATTTCCACCGACCTGGTTCACTGGGTGGAATATCCTGTGGCTGTCTTTCCCGATAAGCTTGGATTGCCGTTCTCCGGGACCAGTGTGGTGGATTGGAAAAACTCAGCGAGTCTGGTCAAAAACCCGGTCATGGATAAGGATGGCAGGTTGAAGAATCCCGCCATCGTCCTCTTTCACGCATCGTATCCGCTGCTCATCCGGTCTGGCGGCAACACCACGCAATCGATGGTGTACTCGCTCGATTCGGGCCGCACCTGGATCAAGTATCCCGGCAATCCGGTGGTTCCGCATTTCATCGCAGAGAACCGGGACCCGAAAGTATTCTGGTATGAGGACAGGAAGAACCCTGGCAACCCATTTAGCGGGCGCTGGGTTATGGCTCTCTATATGTCAGACCAAGACTATGCGCTGCTTACGTCGAAAGACCTGATTCATTGGGAGAAGGCAAGTGGCATTGACAACGCCGGCTGTATCGATTGCCCCGATATGTTCGAACTGCCGGTGGATGGCGACAAGAACAATACCCGCTGGGTCTTTTGGGGTGGCAGCGGAAGCCATCTGATTGGAAAGTTTGATGGTCAGACGTTTGTCAAAGAGGCCGGCCCATTTTTAGGATTTGCCGGCACCGAATATGCGGCGCAAACATTCAGCGATATTCCGGAGGAAGACGGTCGGCGCATTCAAATCGCCAATTCCTCCCGCGCAAATCCCGGCATGCCATTTGAGGGGCAATTTACCATTCCACGTGTTCTGACGCTGAGAACCACACCCGATGGCATCAGGCTCTTTACGGAACCGGCCAAAGAAATCGAAAAACTCAGAACCAGCCAGACCCTGCGGATCACAGGGAGACTCGCCGGCGCGGATGCTCCTGTGAAGAGCGAAAAGAATCTCGGCGAACTGGTGGACGCTGAGGCGGTGTTTGAGATCCAGAGTGATGCGCTGTCACGCGAAGGTGCCAATGTTGTGGGCCTGACAATCAACGGCCAGACGATCCTCTGTGATCTGGATCGAAAACAGATGAAGGTTGCCGACATCGTGGCTCCTCTGGATTGCGTTGTGGCCGGGAAAATCACGTTGCGCATGATCCTCGACCGGATGTCGATCGAGGTGTTCGTCAATAACGGGGCGTTTCGCTTCACCAAACCGTTTGTACCCGACGACGGCATGCAACCCGACATCCAGGTGTTCGGCAAGCCGGGACTGGCGAGCGTCACGCTCAATGCTTATCAACTCCAATCCATCTGGAGCAAGAAACCGAAATCATGACCCATCCCCTGCAATCATCCATCGCCATGCTCACTGCATGCTGCTTGGCCCCGCTCGCCATGACGGCGGAACTGCCGCTATCAAAACTCGATCTAGCCACCATGGAAATCGGCTGGGGCCGCCCACAGGCTGGGAAATCCGTGGATTCCCACCCGTTGAAAATCGGCTCCAAGCGCTATGACGACGGGCTTGGCACGCACGCGGAAAGCAGTTTCTCATTGGTGCTCGATGGCAAGGCCGAGTTGCTGACCGCCGAGGTGGGCATCGATGGGGAAGTCGGTCCCAAAGGCAGCGTCGAATTTGTCGTGATCACCGACGGCCGTGAGGCGTATCGAAGTGGCGTCCTCAAGGGTGGGGAAGAACCACGGTCGGTGCGAGTCCCCCTCGCTGGCATCCACCTGCTCGATATGTTAGTAACCGATGCCGGTGATGGCAATGAATCGGATCACGCCGACTGGGCGGACGCCCGCATCAGCTACGGTGGTGCCGCGCCGGTTGTTTCAAAACCTGCAAAAGAGGAAACCGTCATTCTCACGCCCAAGCCGGGCCCGCAGACGCGGCTCACCGGGCCGCGCGTCTTTGGTGCCCGCCCGGGCAATCCCTTTCTGCATCGCATCACAGCTACCGGAGACAAACCCATCACCTATCAGGCAAAAGACCTGCCCCCGGGCATCAAGCTCGATGCCAAGACCGGAATTCTAACAGGATCGCTTGCCGCCAAGGGCGAATGGCAGGTCACTGTAGGCGCCAGCAACGCGCGTGGCAATGCCAACCGCACCCTGAAGATCGTCGGCGGCGATACCATCGCACTCACCCCGCCGATGGGCTGGAACAGTTGGAACTGTTTTGCCAGTGCCGTCACCGATAAGGACATCCGCAATGCCGCCCGTGTGATGGCACAGAGCAGCCTCATCGACCACGGCTGGACGTATATCAACATTGATGACTTCTGGCAGGTCAAGCCCGGTAGCAACGACGCGACTTTGCAGGGAGCGGAACGCGATGCCGACGGGAATATCCTGCCCAACCCACGCTTTCCAGATATGAAGAGTCTCACGGATCAGATTCATTCGCTCGGTCTGAAGGCCGGCATCTATTCATCGCCCGGGCCGCTGACCTGTGGCGGCTGCACCGGCAGTTTCGGCCACGAGGACCAGGATGCCGCGACTTATGCCGGCTGGGGCTTTGACTATTTGAAACATGACTGGTGTTCCTATCATCCCGAGCTGGAAGGCAAGCGCGCCTCCCCCGCCCATCGTGTTGCAACGATTGATGCCATCACCGACGACAAGCTGTTGAAGCTGATGATCCCCTACGCCGTCATGCGCAGTGCGCTCGACCGGCAGCAGCGCGACATCTACTACAGCTTGTGCCAATATGGCATGGGCAATGTCAGCGAGTGGGGCGCGCAGGTCGGCGGCAACAGTTGGCGCACCACCTATGACATCACCGATACCTGGGGCAGCATGGCGGGTATCGGCTTCCAACAAAACGGCCTGGAGAAATCCACCAAGCCGGGCCATTGGAATGATCCGGACATGCTGGTGGTCGGCCAGGTCGGCTGGGGCCCCGCGCTTCATCCGACCCGACTCAGCCCTAACGAACAATACACCCATATCTCGCTTTGGTGCCTGCTGGCATCTCCACTGTTGATCGGTTGCGACCTGACCAAACTGGATGATTTCACGCTCAATCTTCTAACAAATGACGAGGTGCTTGAAGTCAACCAGGATGAGCTTGGCAAGCAGGCGGGTCGCCTCTCTAAAACCGGCAATGCCGAAGTGTGGGCCAAGCCGATGGCGGATGGCTCATGGGCGCTCGGGTTGTTCAACCGCGGTGTGACACCGCTTGCGGTGACGGTGGACCTCACGGCCATTGGGCTCGCCGGTCCGGTCCGCGTGCGTGACCTCTGGCAGCAGAAAGAGCTGGAACCTGCCGCCGGGAAGATCACCCGGCCCATTCCCCGCCACGGATGCTCACTCGTCCGGATTTGGAAAAACTAGAACAATTCCATGCTACGAATCATCATGCAGTGCTCCGAATTTAATACCAACACATCAACCATGAATCGAATTGCCATCCTGTTAGTTGCTCCGCTCTCTTGCATCCTCACCGTTGCCGCGGCACCCGCGGCCGAGCCCCCGCCACTCCGCGACAAGACGCTCGTGGTGTGGGCCGCTCCGGCCAATTTGGAGCAACGCGGCGGCAGTGCCTTGACGCTTGATGCCGGGCAGGGGCGCTTCGATGGGATCGTGTTCGGCGAGAACACTCCCAAGAAGTGGATGCCGGGAAGCGAAGGTTGGCGCCGCACGCATACGGAGCAGGGGGCCTGGCCGGACGAAACCGCCGATGGCAGGACGAGCGTCCAGATCGCCATTGTCTATCAGGACCGGCAGGTCACGATCTATCGCAACGGGCAGCAATACGCGCAATATACCATGGCCAACCCGCCGCAGGAATTCGGGCCGCAAAGCGCGGTGCTGCTAGGCAAGCGCCATCTCGACCAGGGCGAGGACGGACGTTTTGCGGGAGCGATTGACGACGCGCGGATCTATGACCGGGCGCTGACCGCGGGGCAGATCGGCGCCTTAAAACCTAACGAGGCATCTGATATCAAGCCGTGGGCCTGGTGGACCTTCGACGACAAGGAGGCCAAAGACCGCAGCGGCCGCTTCAAGGTGGTCAAGCTCAGCGGCGGTGCAACGGTGGCAGGTGGTAAGCTCGTGCTGGACGGCAAGACCGGATCGATGCTTGCCACGCTCAAGGACTTGCCGCCGTTGGTCGAGGCACCGGGTGGCCCACCCAACGCTGCCGCCACCCACGAGTGGGATGCGAAGAGCGGACACTTGCGCTTGAGCTATCATGGCGAGACGCTTTTCGACGGCCGGGTGCTCGCACCCGCCGGGGTGGTGCCGCAACTAACGGAGAAGGTCACGGGCGATGGCGCGCTCGAGCAGGTCATCACGTTGAGCGGGACTGCGGAGCTGCGCTTGGACGGCGTGGTGAGCGGCAGTGACGAAATGTTGGCAGCGGAGACGCGCGGCGCGGCCCAACAACAATTTCCGCTGGTGCGCACCAGCAATGGTGCCAGCCGCAATCTGCGCAACCACGCGGTGTTTGACCGGCATTGGGATTGGCTGCTGGCGGGCCCTGCGGGCAGCACCCGGCTGGAAGCGACGAGTGCCACGCAGTTCCACCTCAGTTGCACGGGCCGGGTGATCGAGTTGTCGTTCAAACCCCGCTACTATCAGCGTCACAAGAACCTCCCGTATTTCCAACCCTGGACCTACCGGGTGCGCCAGGATTCCATTTCCGGCTGGTGTTCGTGGTGGGCTTACCGGACGGCCTTCGGCCAGCACGAACTCGACACCCTGCTCGGCGTTTGGAAGGACAAGCGGCTTGGCGACTTCGGCTATCGCTTCATCCAGATTGACGATTGTTATCAGGGCGGTGAGCACGCCAAGCACAGGCTGTTAGGTAACAGCTATGCCGGCGGCCACCCCGCAACCTGGCTCGAATGGCGCAAGGAGTTGTTTCCCGGAGGCATGGCCAGTTATGTCGCCAGCGTCAAACAGGCCGGCTTGGACCCTGGGATTTGGATCGGCAGTTTTTTCGGCGATCTGGACGTGGTGGAGCAACATCCGGATTGGTTTGTTCGCGACATCCAGGGCAAGCCCTTCGCCGGACCGTGGATCGGTTATGCGATGGACGCCACCAACCCGCAAGCCGTGGACACGCTGATTCGCCCCACCTATCGCGGGGTCAAGCAGGCCGGATTTTCCTACGTGAAGATCGACCAACTGCGCCACTATCTTTATGACAATCTCCATCGTAATCTCGACGCCGCGATTCAACGCGGCGTGCGGCCCGACACCGTGTTGCGCGCCTACCTGCGCACCGCCCGCCAGGAACTCGGCCGCGACACCTTCATGCTCGCCTGCTGGGGCGTGCTGCCCGAAGCCATCGGCATCGCGGATGCCTGCCGCATCGGCGGCGACGGTTATGGACCGGTGACCATGCAGCAATACAATTCCTGGAATGGCATTGTCTGGCGCAACGACCCGGATCATTGCGATGTGTTCCCGCAGTTCAAACCCGCCGAAGTCGGCAATGTGACCAAAACCCAGGAAGTCAAGCCAACTAACAATGATACCGTGATTCGGCCGGCGCTCGCGTCCATTGCCGGCTGCCTGTTGATGCTCAGCGACAAGCCGGAGGTCTATCAGGATGACCGCAACCTAGAAGGGGCCAAGCGCGCGTCGCCCGTGTTGTTCAGCGTGCCCGGCCAACTCTACGACTTCGATGAAGCCAAAACCGCCAGACTCCGCGCCATGGAACGCACCGACATCCGCAGCGGCGCCAACCCCACGCCCATCGACGCCGACCAGTTCGGCCCCGTCTGCCCATGGTGGTTGAACGAATTCGACCGGCCCTTCGAGCATTGGAGTGTGCTGCACCGCCTGAACTGGGCGGAACAGCCGGCTGCGGCTGTTAGTGTCCGCTTCGCCGACCTCGGGCTCGACCCGGCCAAGGACTATCTGGTTTACGAATTCTGGTCGCACAAGTTTCTCGGGTCGCTGCGCGGGCAGATGGATCTACCTGCCATCGAGCCGATGGGCCTGCATTCCTACGCCTTGCGCGAGAAGCTGGACCGCCCGCAAATCCTCTCCACCAGCCGCCACCTCAGTCAGGGCGGCGTGGATTTGCTGCAGGTCCGCTGGGCCGACTCCGCGCTCGCCGGGCGTAGCCGGGTCATCGCGGGGGATCGTTACCAACTCGTGCTGCATGTGCCTGACGGTTTTGATCTGCGTGCCGCAACCTTCGCCGGTCAGCCTGCGGAAACGATCCGTGAGGGCGAAATCGTGCGCGTGACGTTCGTGCCCGCAGCCACCGGCGAGGTCGAATGGCGCGCCGGGTTCACCCGGCCTAGCAAGTAAGCCGAGCCGATTGCTAGCAGGTGGCGGTTTCCGACGCGCTGGCCTGTGATGATATTGATCACCGGCCACCGGCACCGTCCCCCAAATGGGGGACGATTTTTTGCTTGCGTGCTTCGGTCAGCTCTCGTCTAGTCCGGTTGAAATAGTCGAATCAGGGAAGAAAAACACCAATTAAAAGCCTCCACCATGCCCCCCCCGTGATCTCAACCGCATCAGACCCCGCAACGCAATGATTCGGATGTGGCAGTGTTGGAAACCCACGCTCCGGATTCTCCGGGGTCGTGGAGTGCTGGCTTCGCCCCGGTCGCTTGACCGAAGGCGGCTACAGGTCGCGCCGGGCTTCGCGCTGGTCCTGACGGTCTCCTTGCTGGTTTTGCTCACGGTACTGGTGGTCGGCCTGCTTGGTCTTTCGTCGATCGAGCTGCGGCGCAGCGGTATGGGTTTGGCCAGGGCCGAGGCCGAGGCCAATGCCCGCCTGGCGCTCATGCTGGCACTCGGGGACTTGCAGAAATCGATTGGGCCGGACAAAGCTGTTACGGCCACCTCCGGGATTCTCAAGAGTCCCGGAAAGCCCGGCCTCACCGGGGTATGGAGTTCGTGGGACTATGATCCTTCCTCCGGCAGCCTGGATTACAGCGGTCCGAAAACCCAGACGGCAACCGGCAGCGCTGCCACCGGCTTCCGGCGTTGGCTTGTTTCCAGCCTTAACCCGCAGGATGTCTCCCCGCGCGATTTCGGAAATTCCGCGTGGTCCGGGGACACGATCACCCTTGCTGACAAGGCGACTTTCGGAGGTCAATTGCCAACCGGGGAGCCGATCGTCGCGGGCAGGATTCCGCTTTTCAAGGATGGCAAAGAGCAAGGCGCTTGCGCCTGGCACGTCGCGGATGAGTCGGTGAAGGCCCGCATCATTGCCTATCGGGATCCCCGTGACAAACCGACTCTCGCCCAACAGAGCGCCTTGCTTGCGGGCCACCGGCCGGATGTCTCGGTCGTGGATCAAGCCTTGAATTTCCTGCCGAAAGACTCAACTCAATCGGCATATCAACGAGCCATGGACGGCGCGCCCAAGCTCACCAGTCTTGGCCAGGTGGAATTGATCGGCGGCCAGGATGCGCCGAACGATACTATCAGGAAATTCCGCAATGACCTCACGCCATACTCCCTGGGCGTGTTGGCGGATGTGCGGCAAGGCGGACTCAAGCGGGACCTGTCATCCATCTTCGAGATGAGCGACTCTGCAGGATCCGTCCAACTGCCGCCGGAATATGCGAACAAGGGCGTGTACCAATCCACTCACGGCATCACTGCCCAATCCGATCCGCAATGGAGCACACTGTCCTCCTATTACAACGTTTTCAAGAAAATCACCAACATCAATTCCGCGCCGACCTATGGTGAAGCTCCCTCGGCCAACCTATCCATGCCGGCCGTCGGCAGCCCGCCCGCGCAGCCGACCGGGTTCTCGCCGATCCCAGTGGTTGCCAAAATGCAGATCATCTTCAGCATCGTCACGCGCGACCGGGCGGGCGGCTGCCTCCACCTGATGTACACCCCGCTGGTGACCCTGCACAATCCCTACAACGTCAATATTTCATTCGATATGATGGAAGTGGGTTTCGACAGTTTGCCTCTGGGATTCCGATTCAAGGTCGGCGCCTGGGATACTCTAATTGCCGTTCCCTTCAACGAACTCTATGACGGCAGCGGCCGCACAGGGGGCAATATCACGAAAGCCGTTGTGCTGAAAATCGCGAATTGGACCGACTACGATCGAACCATCAGCCAAACCAAGACGCCGGCAGCAATCGCCCAGGAAGCGGCTGCCGAAAGCAACCAGCCCAAGAGCGGGCCAATCACCATGATGCCGGGCCAGACCCTGATCTGCTCCCCATACTTGGATCCGAACGAAGTATTCGGCCCCACAGGAGAGGGGGCCGATAACAGTGGCACCAACTTTTTCGACTATGCGAATTCCCTCAGCCTCTCGATCAAGGCGAAGCCCGGATACTTCGGACCTTTCATCGGCATGGATCTCGATTGGCTCGACCCGTACTTGCGCAGCGGCCTGCCTTTTCGGGTCATGTATTTTCCTTGGAATAACCCCGGCTTCCCCGTGCAGGTGATTTGCGGTCCGGCGTTGCCCACCCAGGGTGGGAACGCCTCGTTCGATGTGCATGTGAAAATCACCGCGAAGACCATCACCCGCGACTGCGGTGGCATCCGCTTTGAATACCCATCGCGGACGGATTTGCAGGGCTCGCTCGGAACCCTCACATTCAACACGACCACGGTGGACTCATTTGTGGGTTTCAACGATCCGCTCAACAATCACGCCAACGCCAAACCGTTTGCGCTCTTCTCCGCCTGTGCGAGGACGACCAGCGGAGGAGTTAACGAATCCGGCGTACGCGTGCCGGCCGGCGTGGCTGGCAACGTCTTGCTCAACGGCCGGTTCGCCGGCAAGCCGTTCCTGTTCAACAATCCCGCGGTGCCCATCGCCATGGCCAATTTGAAAACCGCCAAATTGGGCACCCTGGCGTATGAATTGAGCCTCGTGCCGATCAATACGAGCAGCCTCAACGCGATCCTGCAAGGCGACGCCACCAACCGCACCAGATACCTCACCGGCAACACCACCA
>Ga0118677_10007211_pt1 | contig 18445 bp, 18 predicted proteins | sample AliMusrvi5mmetaG_FD_86154 | JGI IMG/M metagenome (GOLD analysis project Ga0118677, IMG submission 86154) | reverse complement strand
GAACTATTTTACGAGAAAGTTTTAAGGCTGTCAAGCGACCCACCTCAAGCCACAATTACGGTAAAAGGATCGGCCGGTATTGCTTATGATTGGCATCATTGGCAGTTTGATAATGATAAAAACGAAAAGCCTAATTGGAGCCGTACTTTTTCATGCGGGAGCAGATGTGTTGTTGATTATGGGCATGTTGTCATCCCACCCATTAATCATGATGTCAGATTGACGGTGCGGTTTTTTAGCAGCACCCCGGTTTGAGCCTTCTTCTCAAACCGGGGTGCTTTGATGAATAATCACTGCAGGGGGATGGTATGACCGCTTTTGAACAAACCCTTTTGCAGGAAATTTCCACGGCTATGTGTTGCGTTTTGCTCCACTCAACCATTTCACCATGTTCGGATCGCGATGATCGAAGAAGCTGCTCGTTTTTGTGTCCAGCGTGGTAATCGCAGCCATGTCTTCGGCGCTGAGATCAACATCGAACACCTTAAAATTCTCTTCGATGCGTTCCTTGCGCACGGACTTGGGGATCGCCACGACGCCGCGTTGGGTCAGCCAGCTCAGAATGATCTGTGCCACGGTTTTCTGGTATTTCCCACTGAGGGAGACCAGCAGCTCGTTTTGGAAAATGTTATTTTTGCCTTCGGCAAACGGCCCCCAGGATTCAATCTGTACCCCGTTCTCCTGCAGGAATTTCTGGGTCTCGATCTGCTGGTTGAACGGATGGGTTTCGATCTGGTTCACTGCCGGCGCCACCTGGTGATGGCAAATCATGTCCATGACCCGGTCGGGATGGAAGTTGCTCAGGCCGATGGCGCGGACGCGGCCTTCATGATACAGTTCTTCCATCGCCCGCCAGGCGCCGTACACATCCCCGATGGGCTGGTGGATCAGGTAAAGGTCCAGCCTATCGAGCTGCAGTTTTTGCAAGGACCGTTCAAACGCCTTGCGGGTGTTCTCATACCCGGCATCCGCTATCCACAGCTTGGTCGTTATAAACAGGTCTTCCCTTGCCACGCCGCCGCGTTTGATCGCTTTTCCGACCGCTTCTTCATTGCCGTAAGAAGCTGCGGTGTCGATCAGGCGGTACCCGGTCTGGATGGCTTCAACCACGCTGCGTTCGCATTCTTCGGAATCGGCGATCTGAAAAACGCCGAACCCGAGCATGGGCATTTCCACGCCGTTATTTAACTTAACCGATGGAATAGTTGACATATGTTGTTCTCCTTTTGATTCTGGTTACCCTGATGATCTTGTTCCAGCACCTTCATGCAGCAGCGGTATTGCTCCTGCCTGCAAAAACAAGGACACCGAATGCCTGCCTCACGGAATAAAAGCCCGTGTCATTAATCGTATTGATAGTATAAATAGCTTTTGCCAAAAAGGGTTGGAGGATTATGCAGGATGATTGGATGATTCTGCTTCTCCTCCCAAATTCAATCAAAAGTATACAACTTTGTACTATACTGTACTTATCTGCCAGACCGTTTTTTGATTCCTTTTCCGCGCTTTAATTTGGGATTCCAGGGCTTTTTTGTTCCATTTGAGCAATTGGAGGGAATGATGACCAGCTTCCATCTTATGGCGGCAGAATGACCCTGCCGGACGGCTGGACAATTCTGTAAAGCGCTATTGATCCGCGTCCGGCAGCAATGGGTGTGGACGGTATAATCCGCCCAACCGTGTTGCAGAACACAGAGAAATGCTGGAAAGAGGTAACTGTATGGATGGGATCAACCCAAGACAGGTAGGTCGCGATCAGGGCGCAGCGGATTACCCAACGCATCATGCCGCCCTTGAAGCGCAGGCTTACGAAGCCGAGCGGATGCAGATCAATCGAAAAGAATTGGTTAAACGGATCATTCGGGCAGTCCCAGAAGATGGGGTGGTCCAGGTATTGGAAGGTGTTTTCCTGGCCCGTGCCTCCGCGCCGCTGGGATCGATTCACGCCGTGATGAAGCCGTGCTTTTGCGTGATTGCGCAGGGGAGCAAGGTTTTTCAGCTGGGTGACAGCCGCTACCGCTATGACCCCGACCATTACCTGATTTCCACTCTCGAGATGCCGCTCGTCAGTCAGATCCTGGAAGCCACGCCAGAACAGCCCTACCTCAGCCTCCGGATGGATCTTGCACCTGCCTTCGTAGAACCTGTTATCGACGAAGCCGGCCAGGGATCACATCTGAGCAATGCAGAAGTACGGGCGATGGATGTCAGCCGGTTGGATATGAACCTTCACGACGCCGTGGTGCGGCTGGTGCGCCTGCTGGATTCGCCCGCAGATTTACCTGTCATGCTGCCGCTGATTAAACGGGAAATTATCTACCGGCTGTTGATGGGGCAGCAGGGAACCCGGCTGCGCCACCTGGCAATCCATGAAAACAATACCCCGTATATCGCCAGGGCGCTTGAGCGCATCCGCCAGAATTTTGACCAGCCGCTGCACATCGAGGACCTCGCCGGCGAGCTGGGCATGAGTGTCTCAGGGCTGCACCACCGTTTCAAGGCTGTCACGGCAATGAGCCCACTGCAGTTTCAAAAGCAGCTGCGGCTCCAGGAAGCCCGCCGCCTGATGCTGAGCGAAGACTTTGATGCGGCCAGTGCGGCTTATCGCGTGGGGTATCATGATCCGGCATATTTCAACCGGGAATACAAAAACCTCTTTGGCGTTCCACCCATGCGTGACGTGCAGCGGCTGCGCGAAGTAGCCGCAAAGAGCGTGGAATGAATTTGATCGAGCGCTCCCCCTGTAGCCATGGAGGCGCTTTTCAATGACTCCAGCAGGCCGCACCGGCCGGGCTTTGCGAGTGCCGGTACATGCCGAAAGCGGGGGCGAACCTCGAATCAGGAAAAGCGATCATGCGCCGGAAAATCGAAGGGGTGCAGGCGCAGTTAAAGGAGCAAGCGATGATAACGGAAAAGATTCAATTTACAAAAGAAAAAGAAACGATGCTCATGACCTTGAGCGGTCGAGCGATTCAAAGCCAGTGGAAGAATCCCATTTTACACGATCCATGGGCGGAAGAAGCGATGCGACATATCGATTACGATATGAGCAATACCCTCAAGGGAGTGAGCTCGTGGAGCATGTGGAAAGATATCGGATGCACCATCATCGCCACCCGCGCCGCGACCTTTGATCTGTTGACGAACCGCTTTCTGGCTGATCATCCGGACGCAGTCGTCATCCAGGTGGGCTGCGGGATGGACAGCCGGGCTTTCCGCGTCAATCCGCCGGCCAGTGTCCAGTGGTTTGACGTGGATTATCCCGATGTGATCGACCTGCGCCGCCAGCTGTTTCCCGGGCGGGACGCCTATCACCTGGTTGGTGCACCGCTGGAAGATTTGAGCTGGTTGGACGGGGTTGCGCGGGACCGTCCCGGGCTGCTGATCGCCGAGGGGGTGCTGCACTATCTGGGTGAAACCGAAGTAAAAACCCTGCTCAATGCGGTGGTCAGCCACTTCCCCGGCGGCCAGATGATCTTCGACATCTGCAATTTGATGATTGTGAAAAGAGCGGGCACGAACGTCGGGGGTACGGGCGCAACCTACAAATGGGGCCTGGATGATCCCGAGGACATCCGGCAGCTCGAGCCCAGGCTTGAGCTGATCAAAGAATTCAGGCCAAGCGAGCTGGTTGCGTTTTCCCGGTTCCCGTTATGGTGGCGGACCCTTTACCGCGCCCAGGAGGTCATCTCCACGCTGCGCAGGATGGAACGTACAATCGTCTACCGGTTTTAAGGCGCAGGCTCCAAATCGCGGTCCTAATCCAGGGGAATTGAAAAACGTACGGCAGCAAAGGGGAGGCCGATTTTGGACCGCGCCACTTATGAAAGAATAAGGTCAGGAGGCAGGTACAACCGCCCGAATATTCGTTCGCGAGGCGCACGTTTTTAATGTGCCTGTAGAGGGGATGGATAAAATCCAGGCACATTTTTTCTTACTATCCTTTGCAGCAATTAAGATATATACTATCTAATTAACAAATTAATAACAGGGAAAGATTGATATTGCGAAAAATAAAATCCTTTTTGTGCAGGATCGATCAGAACTCGACAGGGTGCATGTGCCAAAACAATATCACTCAAAAGCATTGAAAGGTAGCCGGCGCGATGAATGACACCGTGGATTTATTTAATCACCTGAAATATGCGCCCTGGGTCGGTCGGCCTCGAGAAATGGCTGATGCTAATCTGATCTGGCAGAAGGCTGCCTCGGGAGAAGGACAGTTTCTGCTGGTCGATGGGGACGCTGGAGTCGGTAAAACCCGCTTTTCGCAGGAACTCGCCGAACTGGCACGCGCCGCGGGAGCCCGGGTCATGACCGGTGAATGTTACCCGTCCGGCAGCGCTCCATATGCGCCCATAGCACAGATGATTACCGGATGGTTTGAAACAACCCGGAAATTTGGAGATGATTTTTCGATTGAAACCACACATGAACTGGCAAGCCTGATTCCACTTTTGAACAGGAATGCTTCAGATCCCGCACCAGGTAATTCCATCGATGCCCAATTTGCGCCGCAACAAATCTTTGAAAGCCTCTTATCCCTTTGCGTTCATTTGTCCGCCCGGTCCCCCCTGCTCATCTTTTTGGATGATATCCACTGGGCAGACAGCGCAACCCTGTACCTGGTGCGCAACCTGGCGCGCCAGAGCCGGAAATTGCGCATCCTGATTGTGTTATCCTACCGCACGGGCGAAATTGACTCAACCCGGGAATTGCAGGATTTACTGCTCGAGTTAAACCATACAAACCTGGCGACTCATATTGGGCTGAGACCGTTAAATCGCGAAGAAACCCGTGATCTTCTCTCCTCCATTTTCACCCGGGGAGCGCCAGAGGAATTTCTGGATAGCATTTACAGGCAAACCGAGGGCAATGCATTTTTTATCGTACAGGTATGCAGATCACTGGCAGAAGAGGGTAGCTTAAAATACGAGTCGGGGCGCTGGGCTACACCTTCCATCAAAGACTTGAGAATTCCCCAGACGATCCGGGCAGCCATCCAGGGCCGCTTGCGCCAGCTGCCTGAGGAAGTTCAGGATGGTTTGCGCATGGCGGCCATCCTCGGACGCGAATTTGATTTTAAAACGCTCCAGCAGGCGGCCCATCTGGACGAGGAAAAGCTCATCTTTATCCTTGAAACTGCCGTGCGAAAGCAATTAATCGCTGAAGTTTCATCCTCTTCAACCCTTTTGCCGCGTTTTGTTTTTATGCACGGGCTGATTCCCGCGACATTGCAGGAAAGCATTATCCATATTCGCCGGCGAAAGCTGCATCTCGAAGCCGCACTGGCGATCGAAACCGTTCACAGCGCTGATTATGAATCCCTGGCCTATCATTATGCGGAAGCCGGAGATGGTGCGAAGGCTGGCGGATATTACCGCCGGGCGGGCGACCGGGCGCGGCTGGCAGCTCCAGGCGATGCCGCGCGCTATTATCGCTGCGCGCTTGTTTACCTGGAAGACCATGACCTGGCGGGCAAAGCCGAAATCCTGGCCAATTTGGGTTATTGTTTGTGGGTCGTCGGGGATGTCCCGACCGCTTTATCCTGCTTTGAAGAGGCTTACTCTCATTTCGCCGCCCTGGACAACAAGATTCAATCCGGCGAGATGCAGCGCATGATGGGGCGGATGCATTGGGAACGTGCAGACCGTGCCCTGGCGCTTGAGCATTACCACCTGGCCCTGGCGATTTTGGAGAACGAGGAAGCCAGCACCGCCCTGGCCCGGGCGGTCAGTTCAATCTCACAGATGTACATGCTGGCTCCAAATCATGCACTGGCAATCGAGTGGGGGGAGCGCGCCTTGCGCCTGGCAGAGCAGGTTGGGGCAGAAGACGTGATCGTGCACGCCTTAAATAATATTGGCAGCAGTTACTCGCACTGCGGGGAAATTGAAAAGGGGATTTCCATTGTGCGCCAGAGCCTGGATCGTTCACTCAGGGCAGAGATTCCCCTGGAAGCCTGCCGGTCTTACTATAACCTGGGGGTGACGTTTCAACAGCAGGGCCGCTACAAGGAAGCCCGGGAACAGATGCAGATGTTACTGGCTTATGCGCGCAAAGTCTTTGCCAAAAATTATGCCAATCTGGCGATCTGGCGCCTGATGTGGATGGACTGGCTGACCGGCAAATGGGAATCCGCGCTGGCCTACCGGGCTGAGATGACGGATTTCAGCAATAATTTATACACGACCTGGGCTAACCGGGTCTTTGGTATGATCGACCTGGACCTTGGACTTTCTGAGGATGGACAGCGCTTATTGTGCGCCAACCTGGAATCGGCCCTGATGGCAGGAGACATCCAGACGTCCGTTTCCCACCTGGGCCAGATACTGCGGGTGTACTCGGCATCCGCGGATGTTTCCAAAGTTGTCGAGGCCACCAACCAGATCCTTGACCTGGTGTCTGGAGGGAGAGACCTGTTATCTGAGTCGATTATGCCTCTTTTAACGGCCTGCCAGGTACTTTCCCGACCTGGTTTTGAGAAATATTCCAATGAAGCAGACAGCTGCCTGGGCTGGCTTGAAAAACATTCCCAGCGTTCTGCCACCGACGAAGCAGCTGCGGCTCTGGCTGAGGCCAGGGGATGCCTCGCGCTGAAGCGAGACCCGGAGGCGGCTGGAGCCTATTTTGGCCGCTCCGCAGCCGCCTGGGATGCCATCAACCATCGTTACGACCAGGCGCGGGCCCTTTTCTCTCAAGGTCAGGCCCTTGCTGCGGCAGGCCATCCTGCTCAAGCCGCGCCGGCCTGGAATCAGTCGTTTCACCTGTTGAATGATCTCTTATCCCAGCTTGATCCGCCAAGGCGGGAAAAATTTATCCAGACGGCCCTCTTCCAGTCCGTGCGGCTGGCGGCCGGGCATGCAGACCGGGCCAACGCTGATCGGGTTGGCGACCTCACCCCCCGGGAAGTCGAAGTTTTAAACCTGGTCGCGCAAGGGCTTACCAACCACCAGGTCGCAGCCCGGCTGGGGCTGAGCCCTTTGACGATCAACGCTCATTTACGCTCCATTTTTAACAAGCTGGATGTGACCACCCGAACGGCGGCCGTTCACTGGCTTGCGAACCGGGGCAGGTCATAGTTAGAAATAACGATGACACTCCTGCAGTTTATGCCAGGAGAGCCGGGACTCATTTAGTCAGGATAAGGGATGTTTTCCGGTTTTTTTTACGCTATGATCATATCAATCCTTTCGAAAGGGATCAAACAGGCGTTCGGGGAACCTCAAATCCCCAATATAAAACAGAAACTCACCATGGGTCAGTTTTCTGTCCAAAATCTGAGAGTCACAGGCAACTCATAAAGGAGAAAAAATGCCATTATATTTGGATATCCACCACAAGGTTGACGGCGCGAACGCAGAAGCGGTCGCAAATGCGCACCAGCACGATCTTGAAGTTCAGGCCAAGTATGGGGTCGATTACAAAAAATATTGGGTTGACGAAAGCAGTGGCACGATCTTCTGCTTGGTCGAGGCCCCCAGCAAAGAAGCCGCAGAGCGCGTCCATCGTGAAGCCCATGGTCTTGTCGCCGACGAGATCCACGAGGTATCGGAAAGCTCATAATCAATCAAAGAGAGGGCGGGTTATTCCGCCCTCTCTGCATCCGGAACGGTCGCCCTTAAAGTTCAGCCCAATGCGGCCTTGAAAAGGCCCAACCGCCCCCCTAATACGATCCATCCTGGTCCGAGAATAATGGTGTCGCTGAAATGAAAATAGTCCAACCTTTTACGGTAAAAGAATTAGATGATGTGCGCGCCTTAATGCGCGCTTTTGTAGACTGGCACAGACAGCGTCACGCGACAGATATAAACTTGATCAATGCCTATTTTGATGAAGATGCTTTTGCGGCCGAATTAACCGCCCTGCCCGGGAAGTATGCCCCGCCCAACGGCCGTCTATTCCTGGCATTACAGGATGATATTCCGGCCGGGTGTGTCGCTCTGCGCGAATTGGATGGAGAAGCGGGGGAAATGAAAAGGATGTTTGTTTATCCACAATTTCAAGGCCGGGGGCTCGGACGGGCCCTGGCGGAAAAGGTCATCCACGAGGCGAGGTTGATCGGCTATTCGAGTTTGCGCCTGGATACAGGTCCAAAACAGGTTGAAGCCCAGGGTTTGTACCGCAGCCTGGGATTCAAAACGATCGCCCCCTATTATCCTGTTCCGGACTTTTTAAAGAACTGGCTGCTGTTCTTTCAGCTGGATTTATAACCTGGATCGTAAAATCTCTCTCGATTGGAAACAATAAGGGAGAACATTTTTACCGCTGCTGTAGAGCCCAACCTGCTCCAGGGTTTCCCACGCCCGCTGGCGGGCTTTTCCCTGGCGGACCCCGGAGACCGGCATGGGCGGCTTGCCGTTTTCCATCGCGTTCATTGCCGGTAGCAGGTTGTTGAACTGAAATTTATCAGCTATAAATCCTTGAAACCAACCCGGATATATGTTATAAATATCATATGTTAATTAATTTTAATACGGCGTACTTGAGCCATTAACCCGGAATGTTCATCCCGAAAAAAAGGGGCAGCATATGTCCATGGCAAATGGTAATGAATTGGAAAATTCAATCTATAAATCTGCCGGGGGTAAACAGGAAATTTTAACCTGGTACGACAAATTCCTGGCGGGCTGGCCTGTGCCCTACCAGGCCGGGGTGGTCTCCACGCGTTATGGGGATACACATATCATCTCTTCCGGGGATGAGTCGCTTCCGCCGTTAATCCTCATCCATGGCGCTTCCTCCAATGCCACTTCCTGGGCAGGTGAGGTTGCGGCTTACAGCCGGCATTTTCACGTGATCGCTGTGGATGTGATCGGTGAGCCTGGTAAAAGTGCCCCCACCCGCCCTGCCTGGGAAGGCAATGCCTATTCCGAGTGGATGGCAGATGTGGTCGACGGGCTTCACTTTGAAGCAGTCATCCTTTTGGGAATTTCACAGGGCGGTTGGATCGCCCTCAAATATGCGGCTGCCCATCCCGAGAAAGTCGCGAAACTTGTGCTCATATCCCCTGCCGGAGTGGTTCCGACCAGGGCGCTGTTTATCTTGAAGGCTGTGTTTTACACTTTTTGGGGACGCTGGGGCGCCCATCAGCTCAACCATTACGTCTTTGGCCGGCAACCGGTCAATCCCGTTGTCTTCGAGTTCATGGACGCCATTATGACCCACGTTAAAGCCCGCATCGATAAGGAATACCTGTTTAGCGATGAAGAACTGGCGCGATTAACCATGCCGGTTTTACTGCTGGGCGGTACGGAGGATGTCATTCGCTCCATAGAGCAAATCGATGCCCGCCTGAAAAAACACCTGTTCCAATTGCAAACAATGATCATCCCCCACGAGGGCCATGTGCTCATGACTGTTTCAGACAGGGTGCTTCCGTTCCTTCTTTGACCGCGCCTTGCACCCTTTGACGGCCGGCAGTGTGGGTTGGTTTTTTTATTTAAATTCAGGCGCCATTTTTTGCGCTTATTCTGAAGCGATCTCCAGAGCCGCTTTGTGGTTGCCCCGGCTGCCTTCTTGTAACATCGCCAGGCAAACCATTCCAAGGATGCATATCCCTGACCAGAGCGCGACCCGCGCTTTATCACCATGCGCCGCGGTGGAACGTTCACAGATTTGGAGCACCGTCTTCTTGCCTTGCGGGCGGTCATGTGTGCGGAACACGTCCTGCACCTCTTCGATTCGGTGCCGCCTTCAGTCATAGGTGCGCGCCGGCTTGATTACCCGCCAAACCCTTCGAACCGGCAGGCGAGCGAATATGCTGAAGCTGGAAGTTGATTGGGTGGATTCGCTTTCGCTTCCCGCCGAAGTCGCCCGGGAAGCGTGTGCTTTTTGTTGCAGTGTATAATTAATGTTGAGGGAAAGGTGGCCGAATGATAAAAGCGGCGCGTTCAACCCGTGGAGCGCAGTGCAAAATTGAACACACCTTTCGAGCTGAATTATAAAAAGGCAAAATAAAAAATCCAACAAGAGGTGAACCATGGCGGCGATTCGGGACGGCAATAAGGCGGCTCTACTGGTGGTAGATGTGCAGGTGGGGGTGGTGAAACAGGATTGGGATACAGCGAGAATCATTAAAAATATTAATGTGGCAGTGGACAAGGCGCACAAAGAAGGCGTGCCGGTGATCTGGGTGCAGCATGTAAATGAAGAACTGGTGCAGGATAGTCCCGATTGGCAGCTGGCGCCGGATTTGCAGCCAGCAGAAGGCGATTTTCACATTTACAAACATTACAATTCGTCGTTCGAGCAGACAGAGTTGGAAGATACTCTGGCAACGCATGGAGTGAATCACATTGTGTTGGCAGGCGCGGAAACCAACTGGTGCATCCGGGCGACGGCTTACGCGGCGCTGGAGCGGGGATATGATTTAACCCTGGTGCGGGATGCGCACACGACCGGGACCATCGAGCTTGCGGATGGGAGCAAGATCATGGCGGCCGACATTGTTCGGGATTTGAATATCGTGATGAACTGGGTAAGCTACCCGGGGCGGGCTAACCGGAGCATGGCGGCGGAAGAATTGGACTTTGTAATTCCCGGCGGGGGTAAATAACAAGCTGGCAGGGTGGACCTTACTACCCCCCGGCCGGTCGAAGAAACCTGCGGCATCCTCGAGGCCTTTGTCGACCGCCTGGATGAATTGACCCATTACAGAGCAGTTTCCTAATCGCGTGCCACCCAAAAAGCTAAATGCCCTGGCGTATCTGTTGGTATATAATCTTATTAAGTTTAGCTTTGTAGGCCGGTGCCTTGAATAATCAAGTGTAATGACGGTATATCATTCATCCGTATCATCAATAATCAGGCAGATTGACAAAACATCAGGGCGGGGCTGCCATATGTACCCAATTTATTTGTTTGCGGTGAGTGCCTATCACCGCCTGAAAGGAAGATTTCAAATGAAAATGCTTGCAACAGGGGCAACCGGTAAGTTTGGCAACCATGCGGTTGAAGCGTAAATCACCCGCGGACTGGGCAGCCAGCTGGCGGTCAGCGTGCGCAACCCGGAACGGGCCAGCCAGTTAAAGGCGCGCGGCGTGGATGTGCGCCAGTGTGATTTTGAGGACCCGGCCTCATTAACCCGCGCTTTCGCCGGTGTGGAGCGCATCTTAATCGTCTCGACCGACGGCGACAATGCCACCCGCACCTGTCCGCTTCCCGCGGTGTTGGGCGCGAAGATTTCCTGTCAGGCTGTTCTGGTGTAGTGCAAGCAAACCACGCCAGAAGAAAAAACTTTACTGGTGATAAGAGACAGGCGGGTTTGGGCCTTTATATCCTTGAAAACAGGAATGCCGTTCCCAAGCAAAACTGGATTTATATTGAACCAGTAATCATCAATTAGATTCGCCGCCATGAGTGAATGCCCGGCAGTTGGACTCCCAAAGATAAGAATTTCTTTTTCCGTGCTTTGCTTGAGTTTGTTGATTTCATCAACCAAATTGTCACTAATTACCTGAGTGTTGGTAAGGTTTTCTTCTTTCAACGTTTTCGATAGGACAACCTTCTTTGCGCGTTTGTACCATTTTGAATGTTCGATATCATGTTTTGTCGCGTCCGGTTGATCTGCCGCGGTCGGCCAATAGCTTTCCATAAGTTGATATGTTTTTCTTCCGTATAAGGCGGTATCTGTTGCATATATTCTTTCCGCGCCATAATCGAAAATTTCCTCATCCACATGAATCCAATCCATTTCACCGTTTATCCCGGACCCAAAACCATCCAGGGATATGTGCATAAATAAAGTTAAGTCTCCCATTTTTACTCCTAATTGTAAGTTGGCAGGGTGCGTTCGCTTTCACTCGCAGGAAGCGTGTGACCGGCTTTGCCCCCCTCTGGGGCTTCGGGTTGAACGCATCACTTTCTTTGTTTTTTCCCTTTGCTTATCTCATTTATTATATATGTTTTACTCCAATGAAACAAAAAACGCCCTCCAAATCTGGAGAGCGCTTTCCGTTTTTAACTTTCAAGAGGTGGTTGGTCAAATCACCGGTCTACACTTATACCCGTATATCTTATTTCGCTCTGCGCGCAGGCAGCGTACGAAGTCCCACAAGGGGATGATATGCGCTTCGCGCACAAAGTGCCTATGGCACGAATTTTTGGGTGTTTGTAACAACCTAAACAAATTCATTTCCACGGAAAAGTGGCGCAGTCTGCCCAAAGGGAGCGAAACTGACTGCATCCTGGATAAATATTTTCTGAACGTGCCGCCCAACGGCTTGCATGAGCAGTTTGGTGAGAGAACAAACTCCCGAAACGGGACAATGCCTTCGTTCAGATTCCGCTCAAAAAGCGGGGCTCATTGCCAAATTCGCTGCACGCATTGTCAGGTGGTTCTTCTTTGCCTTGCTTGATAACGGACGAAAACCGTACCATCACTAAAGCGGTGTTCGTCCAAAAGATCGAGATCCAATCGCACGTTATCAGGCAGGGCTGGTTTGCCGCCTCCCACAAGAATCGGGATAAGGAACAAATGACACTCGTCGATCAACCCGGCTCGGAAGGCATGGGCGGCGAGTTCAGGACCCCCGATCAGGATATCATTTTCGGTAGTTTTTTTAAGTTGTCGAATTGCTTCCGGATCGAACGTTCGCTCAAGCTGTGTTTTGCGTGTGGAGATCGTCTCCAACGTCCTGGAGTACACGATTTTGTTGGCCGTTTGCCAGACCTCAGCGAAGTCGCGCATGAGAGGAGACTCCATGGCCAGACTGGGATCAGTCTCCCACACCATCATGGTCTCATACATTCGTCGTCCATAGAGATGGGTGCGCGTTGCCCGTATGATGTCAGTAATAAAGCTGAAATATTCCTCACTTGGATCTGCCCAGTCAAACTTACCATCCCTGTCCTCGGTGTATCCGTCGAGTGATGTATTCGCCACGTAAATTAAATCAGCCATATTCGACCTCCATCTTTATCCTTGTAATTCAATTTTTTCAATAAACCGCGCGAAAATTAATTAATAATAATTCCGTTGGCATTTGCCAATTTTTCGCGCCATTTCTGGATTTCTTCAGGTGTTTGTTTCACCCAATCCGTTACTTCGCCAATAATTTTTAATGGCGTTCGGGTGCGGTATGAACGTGTCGGATTGCCCGGAAATTTTTTGTCGGTAACGTTTGGGTCATTTTCAAAGATCCCTGTCGGTTCAACGATATAAACTCGTTCACGACCATCACCTTTGGCTAATGCCGCAGCAAGTCCAGCCCCATTAACCAAGGCTGTGAAATAAATGTGATTCATGACTACTTCGGGGTTGTAATTAGACCTGCCCCCAGTAGTCAGTAAATCACCAACCTGCAAATCCGCTTTTGTCCCGTGATAAAAGGGACCGTTGTCAGATGGTTTGTTTGTGAACGAAATTGCTAATTCATAATTCTTTTTTGCATTATCAAAATCTTTTAAGTTCTCATAGCACTTTGAAATATTTAAATACAGAGAAGGGTAAGCGCTTTTGACAGTATCGTTATTTATTTTTAATGCAAACTGCAGAGCTGTTTCGAGCCACTTTAATTTGTCGGAATCATTTATTTGATGTCGGGCCACATAATAAGCAGCAGTAAATTTTTCAAAGTCGTTTATCGCTTCGTTCCAGGCTTGAAGAAATAGCCTGCTTGCTTCTTCAGGCTTTCCTTTTGCTTCCATGTCCATACCTTGAACACAGAGTTTAATAACATTGTTGTTAGGGTTGAATTCCATTTTCCAGTTATTTCGTCAATTGGTTTTCGTAATATCAATAGGGCTGATTGGCATCAGGCCGGTGAAGTATCTCGTAATAACCACTAACATTTTTTAGGCCGCCCAATTATTAATTATACAGATTCCTCATACACTGCAATTATGCCGCATATCCAACCCTAAAACATATGCCATATTGCAATTACACTTGATTATCTCAAACTTACAACTGAACCCTGATCTTAAAAAGCAGGTGGGGCCGCTTTCACTTCCCACCGAAGGTGCGCAGGAAGTGTGCGCCCTTCGGGTTGGACTCTGCGATCATTTTTGAGGGCTGATTTTCACCATATCCGAATTATATAACAAAAAAGCGCCTTCAGATTAGTTTAGACAATATGCTTAATCATGAGGATCATACCTGAATTGAAAAAAATCAGAGTGCAGGATAGAGTTATAATTCTTGTCAACTTGGATAGTCCTAACTGGAAATCCTATATCGCGGAAACTATCCGTCCGCTAATCCAAGACCACGCTATTATTTTATATTAGTCCGCCCCATGATATAATTCGTGCAGAGCTTGCGGGGAAATTTAAGCGATGAAATTAACGGCGTCACCCACCCAGTTTATTATCAACACCCTCCTCCTGGTCCTGCTGGGCGGCTGTCCCTCCTGGTCGGGACAATCCAGGCCAACGCGAGCCCGCCAACCGGGTCAAAAAAGGGACGCATGCCGCCTTAAATCGATACATCCATTATATTCACCGTTCAGCTTCTATATGGCCAATGTTGGAGTTCAGCATGTATGTATCCAAATCAATTATTTTAAATATCTCGCTCATATTTTTCCTCACAGGCTGTGCATCAGCAATAACCACCCACCCTATAACCGTGGTAAAGTCTTTATGTCGTGACATCTACTACCCACCACGTCGATTCCCAATGATCTTAAATATGTAAATCTACGCTATCATGTAGAAAAGACTATAATAAACATAAACTTTAGACAAGGTTCCCCCTGGTTCTGGTTGGAAAACTTAAAAACTATGCTTGAAACGATCCACCTCAGTCATTATTATGGTAATTTTGCAGCGGTTATAGACCTTAATCTGGTGATTGAATCGGGGGAATTGTTTGGTTTCCTGGGACCCAACGGCGCCGGAAAAAGCACCACGATGCGCATGCTGGCCGGGCTGCTGCGCCCCACATCGGGTACGGCTCTCCTGGCTGGCAAAGATCTTTGTAAAGAGCCGCTGGCTGCCCGCCGTATGGTCGGATTTATGCCTGATGAACTGGCATTATATGAAAAATTGACCGGCAGTGAATTCTTGCGGTTTATAGGTGGATTGTATGGTTTGAGCGACCGGCGGGTGGCTGACCACAGCCAGTCTCTATTGGTTATGCTCGGCATGGATGACAAAAAAGACCAGGTTATTCAAGGCTATTCACACGGTATGCGTCAAAAGATTGGTTTGATCTGTGCCCTGCTGCACGAACCGCAGATTCTGCTCATGGATGAACCCCTTTCAGGGCTGGATCCCCGTTCAGCACGTCTGGTCAAAGATGTATTAAAATCCTTCTGCCACAATGGGGGCACCGTCATGCTTTCCACCCACACTCTGGAAATTGCAGAACGCATGTGCGACCGGGTCGGGATCATAGACCACGGCAAATTGATTGCAGCTGGCCGCATTGAAGACCTGCGCGCCCAGGAGCACCAGGCCACCAATGCTTCGCTCGAAGACCTTTTCCTCCAGCTCACCGGCGGGCAGGAGATTGCTGAAATTGCCAACAATCTGGCTGAAACGTCATAAACTGAATGAACAATATGCTCTGGAATATTCTTCGCCCCCGTTTCTGGGAACTGCGCCACCAATTAATCGAAACATCCTGGCGAAAACGCATTCTGATCATCCTCGGGCTGCTGGTCATTCTTGGTTTCACAGGCGGCTTATTTGTCTCGCTGGTTTTTGGCCTGACCGGACCGCGGAATAAGGGTTACCTGTCGGTATTGCTTCCCACCAGCTTTTTTACCTTTTTCCTTTTTATGGTCATCCAGCTTGGAGATACTCTGCAGCAGTTGTATCTCTCACCAGATCTTTTCTGGCTCAACCAGGCGCCGCTGCGAAAATGGGATATTTATCTCGCCAAACTGGTTGAATGCACCTTTTCGCTCTGGCTGCCCATATTATTTTCCCTGGGCATGTTAATCACACTGGGAATTGCCCAGGGTGCTCCCCTGGTTTATTACCCGCTGGTCATTATGGTCTTATTCGGGCTGTTAATGCTTGCCACGGTCACCGGGATGCTGGTGATTATGGCTCTGACCCGCATCATTCCGCCCCACCGGCTGCGTGAGTTATTCCCAGCCGTCATGGCGGTGGTCAGTATCAGCGGTATCTTCCTGCAGCGATTATTTTTTAACCGCTTCACCACCAACCCGGTTAATTCCTTCCAAATTTTAACCACCAGTTTACAGGATCCGTGGCAGATGGCGCTGCTGACTGTGCTGGTGAGCGCTGCAGCTGCAATATGGATCAGTTTCGGATACGGTGTTTTTGTCCTGGTGAATGAAAACGCAATAAATGCCATGCAATGGGTGCGGGCGCCAAAAACAAAATCCCCTACCGTTTCTGCGGGTTCCATTCTGAAACAGGTTCCCTTTTGGGTCAATCTTTTTCCACCCGAGCAATTTAACATCATGATTAAGGATTGGACCACCCTGCGCAGGGATCCACAGCGCGCCACCAACCTGGTGCTCACCCCGGTGATGATGATTATTTTTATGTTGCCCAGCCTGGGTTGGAAGGATTTTTCCGCCAGCAGTTACTGGCTGATGTTATTTTACGGTGCCATATTCAGCATGAGCAGCGGGCAGGGTGTTGCCCTCTCCGCATTCACCCAGGAAGCGCGCGTCTTCAGCTTTATTTTTCGTTCGCCGATAAAAATGTCTTCCGTCATGCTGGCTAAATTTTGGTCCGCATGGCTTCCGACAGCGCTTTTATGGACAGTCGTATTGGGGGGAAGTGCCCTGCTTATTCATTTATCATTCTGGCAGTGGGCCGCGTTAAATGGTATGGTGCTGTTTTGCCTGGCCGGAACCTGTTTTGTGATGGTAGCCATCAGTGCCCGCTGGGCCGACCTGTCTGTCATCAGCGCACGTTCACGCCTCACCGGCCCCATGGCCTGGGTGGGAGTACTGGTGGGATCAAGCTGGAACTTTTTAGGCCTGGGGTTGACCATCAGTCTCATTTTCTGGCTGGCAGCTGACAGTCCCCTGGTCAGCGGTTTGCTTGATTCACTTAACCTATCTGCGGTCCCAACTTATATTCCTATTCTGACGGCAGCAGCCAGTTTAACAGGTATTGTTTTGGCGTGCATTCCCCTGGGTCTGTTTTGGCTTTCTGGATTAAAACGCCTGAAAAACTGGGAACAGATCTGATGACTGGGTTAAGCCCTGCCCTAAATGGTCGTTGAAAATAAAAGATTGGCGCACCGTGTAATGAGCCAGGTTGTCCAGGTTTTTTGAAGCAAAGGCGGCCTGGTCCATTACAACGAACCTGGCGCCTTGTTATTTCACATAACGGCTATGCGCAGTCTTTCGCGGTAAGCCCCTGAACCAGCCATCTCTTCCAACCTTGCCCTGTAATTCAATACATATGGAAAGAATGGGGGTAAGGTTTGTGACAATCTGGGCAAAAGGCTTTGAAGTTGACAACGAAAAGGCCTCCTGAGCTTTGCGCTTCAGGAGGCCTTTTCTAACGATCCGTTTTGTTTACGGATTTATTTCTTACATAGCATTAAAAGTCTCGAACACCATAACGCTTGCCCCGCCCTTTAAAACCGGGCAATCCTTAGCCATGGAGACCGCCTCATCCAATGAATTGGCTTTGAGGATCGAGTAGCCGCTTGGCATGGGGCCGCCGGAACCATCGCTGACTTTTCCATCATTTGAAATTGTTTTTGCATTGGGGGTGAAAGGATTTCCACTATCGACCAGGGCAGTCCCCACTTTACCCATCCAGGTCTCCCATTCTTTCATGACCGCTTTTTGTTCGGTTTCGGTTTCGGGCATCGAGCCGCCGGCGTAGAGTAACAAGTAATTGACCATTGGTTTTTCTCCTATAAAAGTTGAATTTTACCTCTCGCCATTGCCGGGGATCAGCCTCCGCTTTAGCGAGCAGGTTTTATTGAATTTAATAACTATGACGGGTAATAGTCTCAAAACCATTCGGTCAATATTAAACGGTTAGATGTATAATCGTCATGTATCGATTTTCGATTTGTTTATTGGGAAAAGAAAAATGAGCAATCTCGCATCCAGTGAAATATCCAGCACACTCTTCTCAGAAAATTTTGAGCATACTCTTTCTGCTGCGCGGGGTGGAAACAGCGACTCTTTCAGCCAGCTGACTGAACCATACCGTCCCGAACTGCGCGCTCATTGCTACCGCATGCTGGGTTCAATTGAGGACGCGGAAGACCTGGTTCAGGAAACCTTCTTGCGCGCGTGGCGGCGATTGGAGACGTACCAAGGGCGGGCTTCTTTCCGCGCCTGGCTTTATAAAATCGCGACCAATGCCAGCCTGGATGCCTTGGAACATCTACCCAGGCGCACACTGCCGCTCGAATCGGAAAACTCCGAAGGAGTTATGGCTGCAGAAAAGTCCGCGGGAAATGAACCTGCCTGGATTGAGCCCTTTCCAGACCTGTGGCTGGCTGCCAGCAGCACCGGACCCGAAGCCCGTTATGATGCTTATGAGA
>Ga0118677_10007210_pt1 | contig 18449 bp, 17 predicted proteins | sample AliMusrvi5mmetaG_FD_86154 | JGI IMG/M metagenome (GOLD analysis project Ga0118677, IMG submission 86154) | reverse complement strand
CCTATACCAGTCGCTCGGTGTCATTCTTTCGCCGCATGACCGAAGCCAACGAGTCGCTCCGCATCCAAGCGGCCCGTGACCCGCTGACCGGAGTGATGAACGCCCGCGCCTACTACGCCACGACCGAGCGTCTGGTCCGCCTCAGCCTGCGCACCAACGAGCCCTTTTCGGTGCTGTTCGTCGATCTCGATCATTTCAAGTCCATCAACGACACCTACGGCCACGAGGCCGGTGACGCCGTGCTCAAGGAGGTCGCCGCCAGCCTGACCCGGAACGCCCGCGACCGGGGTGCTTCCGTTCGCAACAAGTATGGTGCGCTGCTTCGGGGAATTCTCCGGTGCGGCACCTGCGGGTGCGCCATGACCCATAGCTACACGGCGAAGGGCGCGCTTCGCTATCGTTATTACATTTGTCAGAAGGCGATGAAACGGGGCTGGCAGGAATGCGCGACGAAGTCGGTGCCAGCCCAGGAAATCGAGGATTTCGTTCTGCAACGGCTGGCCCGCATCGGCAGCGATCCAGATTTGGCGGCGGACGTATCCGAGCAGGCGAGGGGAGAGCACCAGAGGCAGCGAACGGCGCTGGAAGCCGAAAAATCGGCCCTCGAAAAAAGCCTGCGTCAACAGGCACGAACGGTGGCGGGGCTTTTCGGAGAACCCAATGCCGCCGCCCGGCTGGCCGATCTCGAAGCCCAGGTTCGCGCCGGTGAAAGCCGACTGGCCACAATCGCCAGGGAACTGGCTGATCTCAGCGCAGGCGAGATCGATGCGGAGGACGTTTCGCGTTCGCTCAGGCATTTCGCAGGCATCACAGAGGCGCTCACGCCCGCCGACCGGGAACGCCTTGTCCACCTGCTGGTGGAACGGGTCATTTATGATCGGGCAAAATCCAGCGTGGCCATCACGTTCCGCCCAACCGGGATCAAGACTCTTAGCGAGGAAGCCCCATGACCGACGAATCTATCGTCCATTTTAAGACCGCCCGTGCAGGAGGTAAGAAACTGCGCCCTGGCCGATCGCCCGCACCCAAAGTGGCCCCGGAGCGCGTCCCTCGCGTCGCCCGTCTCATGGCGCTGGCCATTCACTTCGACGGGCTGATCCGGCGCGGTGTTGTCCGCGATTACGCTGATCTCGCTCGGTTGGGTGGTATCACCCGCGCCCGCGTGACGCAGATCATGAATTTGCTGAACCTTGCGCCGGAGATTCAGGAGCGGCTGCTCTTTCTGCCAGGGACGGAGAAGGGGAGGGACGCTGTAACGGAACGAGAGATGCGGGTGGTTTGCGAGTTGGTCGAGTGGGAGGGGCAGCGAAGGATGCCCGCTGCTCGACTCCAGTTCCCCTCTCAATGAGTCATATTCTTTTGCTCAGGCAACGTTCCATTCCGGCGTCGGCACTCGTAAGACCCTTCCTCTCGGCATCGATTGACAATCGTTGTCTCTTCGACAGGATTTCCCATCGTCCAATACAGGAGCCCATCTTCGGCGAAGTAGGTTAAAATCCTGTCGTAAAAGCGTCCATCGAAGCCGTGTTCTCGAATGTGACGCACCAGCGCCTCAAAAAGGGCCGGGTCCACTCGATCCCGAACGATATACTCGTGTGGCCATTCTGGCATTGTTTTTGCAAAAGTCCATCGAGAGGTTCCGACAAACTCCCGCAACTCGGCGGGGAATGGAACGAAATCACGCATTCTTTGAGTTTACCGTGGGCTTTGGCTCCATTACGACCAAAATGGCCGCGATCTCCACAAGGCGTTGACCCGCCCCCGGGGGCTTTCGCCATCGGCTCCTAGGAAATAGATTTCCTAGGTTCACCAGCCGGAAAGATCCTGAGCCGCGTAGATGAAAAGGTTTCGTCGCTTGCCTGGATCAGGGGTCGCCCTTATCCTGGCGAACGCGGCGGCGGGATCATCTTCTACGATCCTGCGAACGAACCGAAGTGTTTCCCAGTATTCCGTGTCGCCCCCGTTCGGCCTGCAGATCGCCGGTTCGTTTTCTGTCTGCAGCGCATCGCACCACTCGCGAAGAAGCCGTTCGTAGCGGGTGAAGAGTTTGTATCTGAATTTTCGGAAGCGCCAATCCGTCATTAGGGCGAACAGTTCTTCTACGTTGCTGACGACGGTATACGGAACGAGATGACCGTATGAAGCAGTCTTGGCGTCCCCGTCCGGGATCTGATCGCAAAAAGACAGTCCCCTCGCGAAATCAGCCTTTGCGACGACCTCGGCCAAGCGTCCGGCCACGTATTGGAAATCTCCGCCGATCGGAAAGGATTCGGCCAGCTCGGCAGCGGCACCCGGAAAACTCTCGGAAAGTTTGGACAGGAACGAGGCCGCGTAATGCGAGTTACCCTGGAGTCGGCTATATGTTTCCAAAGACCGCCCGGGATCCGCCCCATACAGCCGTGGGCCCGCTTCGGCAAAGACGTCGAAGAGGTATCTTTCCCCAAGGTCGGAGACCGTTTCAATCGCCGCGACCGGATCGGCTTTCGCAAGCTGCAAGGCTTTGTCGCGCCTAGCCATGCAAACCCTGTGAAAGCATTTGGCTGCGACGTCGGGTTCGGATATCAGAGAAACGGCGGCGTTGGCAACGTCCGGCGCAACGGTCGCAAAAGCGAGGGCAACCCTTCCCAGATCAACTTGCGTATCGAAACCAAGGTGTGTCGCTCCACGGTACTCGTGCTCGATTCCGGGCCATGCCGCTGGATCTGGAGAGGCCGCCAGAGATGCCAATTTTGCCCTGAGGCTGCCGACGCCTGCCTGCTCGTTTCCCTTCATTTCACCCTATACAACCGCGAAAAAGGAACCGTTTCAATCTTGTTTCACCTGCTTGTATCAAAAACATTGCTGAGGAAAATCTATGCGCATTGCCATTCAAAACCCAATCCCGCTTAAGAGAGCCAAGGCTGGTCGCAAGAAGTGGCTGCTGGTCCGCGCCGGAACCGACTGCCCCTTACCTCGAATTTCCTGGCTGATGGCGCTGGCCGTCCACTTCGACGGCCTGATCCGGCGGGGGATCGTTCGAGATTACGCAGATTTGGCTTGGCTGGGTGGAGTCACCCGCGCTCGGATCACCCAGATCATGAATCTGCTCAACCTGCCACCGTGGAAACAAGAGGAATTGCTGTTTCTGAGAGGTAATTCCCGTTTACCGGAACGGGAGATGCGGGCGGTGTGCGAGAAAACGATGTGGATGCGCTGATTGGGCAGCGCAAAAATTGCCGGCGGTCCAAACGAAAACCACACGCGGAACGACTACGTGCTGCGATGAACTGTAAAAGTGCGCACAAAATGGAATTCCAAGATTTCAAAACTTGGTTGAAAAGCCGTGGTAAAAGCGAAAAACTTGCCAGAGACATAGCCTGCAGATGCCGACAATTGGAACGAATCACGGGATCGCCAATAGGCAGTTTTATTGTCTCGACACACACAATGGAGGTGGCGCATCAAGCCTTGCAAACAGCCAAGCTCAACCGTTCATCGGTTTCGTCAATAATGTCGGCGCTTAATAACTACTGTGAGTATAATGAGTATAAAATGGATGAAATCGCAATTAGGGCGCAGATGAAGAAAAGCGGTCATTAAGGCATGGAGGCGTGGCGTTCCCGATTTCAGAGGCGAATCGGGGACGAATCCTTTTCCAAAAAAATCATTGTTCCTTGAAATCGCGTATGTTGCGCGATAAAAAGGCGGCTTGAACTCAGCCTGCTTTGAACACTTACTGAACGAACTCTGCGACCATCTTACAAATGTCGCTTGCAGCGAAAAGGGTTTTTCGGAATCCAAGGTGTTCGAAAATCGCGTTCGCCAAGAAATCGGAGTGCTGTTGAAGCCTCACGCCGTAGATGTAGATATCGATCCGCATCCCTATGGATTTCCCGACATCGCGCTCGGTGAATTCGGAGTGGAAGTAAAGTTCTCACTGAACGATACATGGAGATCTGTCGCCAACAGCGTGTTCGAAAGATTCAGGGAGCAAACCGTTAAGCATATCTACGTGGTGTTTGGAAAAATGGGAGGGAAGCCGCAAGTCCGGTGGGGAAAATACGAGGATTGCGTAATGCATGTACGCACATCGCATGTCCCTCGATTTGAAGTGGATATCGACGCAAAAGAATCATTATTCAAGAAGTTTGGTATCGACTACCAGACGTTTTCGCAGCTCCCTGAAGTGGAGCGGATGAAGTATGTCCGGGAATACGCCCGCAGCCGCATGAAACCGGGTGATCGTCTTTGGTGGCTTGATGAAAAATCTGACGGGGAGCGCTCGGTACCTTTAACCGTGAGGCTTTATTCAAACCTCTCTCGTGAGGAAAAGCGGCAAATCAGGGCTGAAGCCGCCTTGCTCTGCCCTCGAATTGTTGGTGCCGGTTCCGGCGGAAACAACCGCGGGTTGAAATACACTGACGCATTCCTTTACATGCTCACATACCGAGGTGTTTACGCAACGCGTGATGCATTTTCTGCTGGCAGTGTGGCAGGCAAAGAGCGCGGTGGCAATTATGTGCAACGAGCCTTAGCTGACCTGAAGGAGGAAATGATCGAAGCAGCAAACTCTCTCGAACCTGCCCTTTTTGAGGAATATTGGGGGCGCGAAGTTCCGCCCGAGAAGCGTATCCGGGAATGGCTGCGTATGGCCGATCAGTATGCGAAAGAAACGAAGGCAGGTTGGAAGCCTTCCGAAAGCCTATTCCTAAAAATCCCTAAAACATAGAGCCACCGCTTTGGCGATGTGCCAGGCGAGCACTGGAGGCACAGCATTGCCGACCTGCCGCTCAATTTCACGGATGCCTGCTTCAAAAATGAAATCGTCAGGGAAGGACTGGATTCTCGCAGCCTCACGCATGGAAATCCTTCTTGGCAACTCGTAATGCCACTGAATGTTGCCGTGGCATTCGGCTCGTATGGTGTATCCCGGTCGGTCTTCTTTTAGCCTTCTATTGCCTTGTTCCGGACTCACCTTTGCGCGGCTCCAAACGTGGTTAATGCTCGGAGTTTCCACGACACTTTCCAAATCTTGAAGCGCCTGCCTAGCTGTTATCCAAGATCCTTCATGGCTGGGCAGAGGAGGCGAAAATGACTTTATACGTTTATCCCGGATGGACGTGCCAACAAAAAAAACTCTTTCCCGTGTTTGGGGAACGCCAAAATCAGCCGAATTATAGACCTGATGGTGTACATTGTAGCCTAAATTCAAAAAATCGTTCAGAACCAGTTGGTAAGATTCTTCGTGATTGTCGTTCATAAGGCTCGCGACGTTCTCGGCCACGAAAACCTTCGGTTTAATTTTTCTGATGGCTTCGACCATCGCTCGGTAGAGTCCGCTCCTTGTCCCGTTTATAACACCCGCCCCTTTTCCGTTCACCGAGATGTCTTGGCAGGGGAATCCGCCAATAATGACATCCGCTGATTCGGGCATTGTATCTACAAATTTCCAAATATCGCCAACGTGTATTTCATGGCCAAGATTGCGCCTGTAAGTGCGGCCCGCTGGCTCCTTGATATCGTTTGCCCAGATAATCTTGAACGGCAATTGTTCGTATGATTTTCCTAAGAATCGAAATCCACCGGTAAAACCAAGATCCATTCCTCCGCATCCAGAAAACATGGAAACAACGGTTAGTGGCCTAGTAATTTTGGCCTTTTTCGGCGCAGCGGGAGGCAGCAGCTTCGGCTGAAACATCGAGGGCTGCTTTGTCTCAGAAATAAATGTTGATGCCGCACTCGTAAACCACTCCTTCAATGTCGTTTCCGACAGAGACAAGGTGGAATACAGGTCGCGCTTTAACTCGGGCTCGACATTGATGACGAGCCGCCCGGATTTCCCATGGTGTGGCATGGGGTGACGTTACCTAGGTGACGTCGTGCGCGCAAGACGAAAAGAGACATTTTCAAGTTGGGTCAAGGGCTCGCCTCACTCTCGAAAGGCATTGGGCTGGACGCTCCTTCAAAGAGGATTCCCAAAGGCGAACAACTTTCCACCCTTTAGCGCGAAGTCGTTGATCCACCTCTGCGTCGCGGATTCGATTCCGGGTGATTTTAGCAACCCAATACTCGCGGTTCGACTTGGGAATCCGAAGGCGCTTTGCGTTCCCGTGCCAGAAATCGCCGTCTACAAACACGGCTATCTTTGCTGCTCGAAAAACGAAATCCGGCCTTACAAAAGAGCGTAGCCATCCGCGAGATTCCACTTTCGGCAAGTAAATGGGAAAATGCCGACGCCATCCCCTGATGCCATTTTCGCGGAAGGCCGACGCCATCTTTTTTTCAGTCGAAGCATTACCTGTGGAGCGAACAGCCGCCATTATTCGCGACCTCTCGGGATTTGTCGGGCATTGCCTGTTGCGAGGAGGGATGGATCGAGGCATTTTTGATTACTATGCGTCAGCGCAACTATCGCATGTTTTCCGAAAAGCGGCAACCAAGGTGTCGCTGACGTTTTTGCAGCGCTGGGCGCACCGAGCGGTTCATCGGGGCGAAGTCGCTTTGCGTTAGCGCTTGAAAGCGGCGATATTGCCCGGCATCATCGGCCACATGGCAAGATGCACAGCACCAGTATATGGCCATCGTACAGCGAGCGCTGCAGAGGCTTGCCCCGCATGTCGTGGCCGCTCTCGCAGCTACGGATCGTATTCGTATCCGTCTTATTCGTATCCATCCTACTCCCCGCCGCAGAGCGTCGGCGGCAGCGGGAGCGGTGGCGGCGGGTCCGGCAGTAGCGTAAGGCCGCGCTGGTCGCGAGCAGGTTCGACCTTGGTATATACGGTTACCGAGGTGCGTGCACTCACACCAATCCGTGAGACCGTCGAGAAGCGATCGTCCCTGCCTGACCTTCGAGACGTCTTTCTCTGCCACGCGTGGGACGACCGGAACGGGGCCGCCAAGGAGCTTCACGATCTGCTCGAGTCGCGCGGCGTCAAGGTCTGGTTCAGTGAGAAGGACGTTGGCCTCGGTGTGCCTTTGCTCCGCGCCATCGACAAGGGCTTGGCGAACTCGCGTGTCGGGATAGTGCTGGTGACCCCCGCGTTGCTGCGCCGCCTCCCAGCAGAGGGCATAGCCGACAAAGAACTTTCGGCGCTTCTCGCGGGTGAGCGGCTCGTTCCCGTGGTGCACGGGACGACGTATGAAGCTCTCCGCGAAGTCAGCCCCTTACTTGCCTCTCGAAGCGGCCTGAGCACTGCAGAAGCGCCGATGGCAGACGTTGCGGCCAAGCTAGCCGAGTTGGTCACTCTCTAGCTCTACTGCCTTGGTGACCGACATGATGCCGAAATCCCGTACCCCGGGCGTCGATCCAGCGTGCTGAGTTTTCCGAATCTCGTTGAGCAAGGCCGCCCACGTTGCAAAAGCTGTTAACCAAATCCCGCCCGAAACAGAGAGGCGAGAGAGGATTCGCGCTGGAGAGGGGGGTGAAGCCTGTTAACCGGGCTGTAAACCAGCAGGGCAGCCTCTCCCTACGGGAGAGTGAAGCGGAAGTAGTAAGAGGGCACCGTGTTGCATAAGGCGCTGTTAGGGAGTCACTAAGCGAAGATTCTTGTGAAATTCGAGTGACCTGATAGAAGGGCCGTTGCTCGTTAACCAAAGACGAGCCAGTTCCGCACCATGCAAAAACTGGCTCGAGCGGGAGGATTCGAACCTCCGACCAATCGGTTAACAGCCGATCGCTCTACCACTGAGCTACGCTCGATTCACCCGATTTGAATGGGGAGGCGTATTTCTACCCGCATGAGCGGGCTTTGCAAGCGTTTTTGATCTTTTTCGAGAATTTTTGCGCTTAACAGCATTTCCACCCTTGATGATCGGCCATGCGAAAATATTTTACCGAACGGTTTGACAAAACCGGGGTTTGAAGACATCTTTTGCACCCCCTGATTTCAAAGGCATCCTTAGCTCAATTGGTAGAGCACGTGACTCTTAATCACTAGGTTCTGGGTTCGAGTCCCAGAGGGTGCACCATCCTTGTTTGTCAGCCATGCGTCGCGTTAGAATAAGCGGTCCAAATCTAATGGCGCGGTGAACATGGCGAGGGTGCCGTCCGCTGTGCGCGGCCATTCTTCTTTTGGCCTGTCCCGATAAAGCTCCAAGCCGTTGCCGTCAGGGTCTCTTAAATATACCGCTTCACTGACGCCGTGGTCTGCCGCGCCTTCGAGCGGGATGCCTGCGCTCAATACGCGACGAACCGCTTCGCCCAACTCCGCCCGAGACGGATAGAGCAGGGCGACATGATATAAGCCCGTCGTGCCTGGCGCAGGGGGCTGCCCGCCTGCGCTCTCCCAGGTATTGAGGCCGAGGTGATGGTGGTAGCCATCGGCAGACAGGAACGCGGCTTGTTTCCCAACGCGTTGGGTGACTTCAAAACCCAGCACGTCGCGATAGAAAGCGAGCGAGCGTTCCAAGTCGGCTACCTTCAAATGCACATGGCCAATGCTTGCGTTCATATTTAAGGGTGCTGCGGGCACCATTATTTCTGGTCACTGTTGGCAATGAGGCCGTCCAGTGAGGCTTTGCCTGCGCCTTGGATCATGACGACCAGCGCGAGACCAATGGCGAGGAGGTGATATTCAAAGCCTTCGCCTTTTTGAGTGCCCATCCAGTTCATAAAGAAACCGTTCGCGCCATGCACCGTAATGATCGCAACCATCATGACAGAAGCGATGCCAAGGGCAGCCACCCGGCTAAACAACCCGACGATCAAACCGAGCGCGCCTGCGAATTCCGCGGTGATCGCGAGCAACGCGAACACTGCAGGGATATGCATCATGCCGGTGAAGAACTGCATGGTGCCGGCAAAGCCGTGGCCGCCGAACAAGCCGAACGTCTTCTGCAGGCCATGCGGCAACATGACGAAGCCGAGCACGAGCCGCGCAATAAGCGGCCCAAAGCTGGAGTTGGTTTGGATGAGTAGTTGGAGTGCTTTCATAATGTGTCTTTCTAGTTTTAGTTGTTGCTGTGTTGTTGGTTTTAATTGAGATCAAAAAGAAGCACTTGCGACGGTTTCGAGGCGAAGAGTTCGAGAGAGGCAGCATCGTCCACCGCAGCAGCATCGCCACCGATTAGTTTTTCGCCGTTGAGCGTCACCTCGCCCTCGGCGACGTGAATCCAGGCATGGCGTTCGGCTGCAAGCTCGTGCGTGACGCGGTCGCCCGCGCCGAGCTTCGCCAGCCAGAGGTCTGCATCCTGATGAATAGCAAGGGAGCCGTCGCGCCCTGTTTTGCTTGTGACGAGGTGAAACACGCCGGTGCGCGCATTGACAAAGGACTTCTCAGCATAGCACGGCGTCAGTCCATTGTGGTCTGGCTGAATCCAGATTTGCAGCAAATGCACGGCTTCGTCTTTCGAGGGATTGAACTCGCTGTGATGCACCCCGGTTCCGGCGGACATGTATTGCACCACGCCGGTTTGAATAACGCGACCGTTGCCCATGGAATCCTTGTGTTCCAGCGAGCCGCTCAGGATATAGGTCACGATCTCCATGTTGCGGTGCGGATGCGTCCCGAAACCCATGCCCGGCATCACGAGGTCGTCATTGATGACGCGCAGGCTGCGGAAGCCCATCCAGTGCGGATCGTAGTAATCCGCGAAACTGAAAGTGTGGTAGGTGTCGAGCCAGCCGTGGCTGGCATGTCCCCGTTCGGTTGCTTTTCGAATCATCATGGTTGAAGCATGGCACACCACCCGCAACCCTGTGAAAGACCATGTTTCTTGCCTGAGCATAACTTTTGTGCATACTTGATGCCTCATGGAACTCCGCCATTTGCGTTACTTTGTTGCCGTTGCCGAAGAGGAAAACGTCTCTCGCGCCGCGTTGAAGCTGCACGTCTCTCAACCGGCGTTGAGTCGGCAAATCCGCGACTTGGAGGATGAACTCGGCTTTCTGCTCTTGGAGCGAAGCGCCAAATCGGTGCGCCTGACCGAAGCGGGCCGCGTATTCCTCGGGGAATCGCGCGCCGTGCTGCAACGCGTGGAGGAGGCGGTGAAAGCAGCACGCGCCATCGCCACGGGTGGGACGGAACTCCACGTGGGCTACGCGATGTCACCCACAGTGCGCATCCTGCCGCAGGCACTTAGGGCCTTCCAAGCCGAGATGCCGACAACGCGTGTGAAACTGCACGATCTAACCACGGAAGAAATGCTCACAGGGCTGCGGGATGGAAAATTGCAAATCGCCTTCATGGTGCGCTCCCACCTCGCCATGATGCGCGGACTACATTCGGAAGAACTGGCCCGGCTCCCAATCCGCCTAGCAGTAGCACCGAAGCATCCCTTTGCCCGCCGGAAGACCGTCAAACTCGCCGAACTGGCGCAGCATCCGCTGATCGCTTTCAACCGGACAGAGTATCCCGACTACCACGAGTTGTTGGCCAACTGGTTTGGCACCGCCAAAGTGAAACCCCACATTGCGGAAGAGCACGATAGCGTTTCCAGCCTCATTGCAGCGGTCGAAGCCGGGGATGGCGTGGCGCTGGTTACGGAATCCATGGCATGCGTGGCAGGTACGCGTTTGAGTCTGACGCACCTTACGCCTGCACCTAGCCCCTTGGTGCTCGCCGCCGTATGGCCCGAAAGCGGGCTATCCGCCGCCGCCGAAGCATTTCTCACCTGTGCGAGAAAAGCCGCCTTGGAGAAATGACCTCGGTAATTTTCCTTACCTCCGTCGGCGATAGAGAACAAAGCCCAACCCCGTCAATCCACCCAAACAGCTCATAGCCAAGGCTGAGGGTTCCGGCACCGCCTCCGCAGGCGTGGCGGTAAAAGAATCCCCGCTATCAAGTCTATCGATCTCCAAAATTCCGGCGCTCGTGTTGAAAGAAGATCCAGGATATACGCTTGCACCTACATCACTCAAGGAAAGTGCATTCGCGAGGTTGTAGGCCGAACCGGTGCCATTAAAAGACAACAACCCATCGCTGGAGCTGCTGACTCCAAAAGTCCAGCTACCGTTATTGAAGTCAATAGTATATGCTTGCAGCGGATCGGTGATGGTTACTACCGAATGAATGTTCGGATCGGTGAAGGAAGCACTCACAACGTTGGTTAAATATGCAGACCAAGCAGGATTTTGAGGGTGACTGGGGTAATAAGTGATGTTCGCCGTATCCACAGTCAACGTGAGGGTCAGAGGGTCGTGGTTGAGTAGGTCTCCACCTAGACTTCCTTCAATGCCGCCGTCATAGATGTATTTGACGAGGTCGGCTGAGGCATTTGTCGTGGCAAGAGCGAGGAGTAGAGAGGCGAGGATGCTTTGGAATCTTGTTTTCATGTTTAGGGGTGTCCGAGTTTTTGCGGCGACTCTGAGCCTGAACATAATTTATCTGACTTCCCTCGATGCGGAAATAGGACGACCGTCCTATTCGGGACGATTCCGGTGGCTACCTCCGAAGGGAGGGAGATGATCAAAGCACTTGAATAAGAGCCGCCGCCGTGCGGGTTTCCACGCCCATCTTGGGATAAATCTTTTCCAAGTGATGACGAACGGTGTGCAGGCTGATGCCTAAAATCGTGGCAATTTCCGAATTACGTTTCCCTTCGCGCAACCAATAAAGAATCTCGCGCTCGCGGGAGGTAAGGCTGGCGAGCAAGAGATTTTGGGAAGAGGATGGATTACTGGCAATCGGGAGAAACATGGGCAGCGCCCCCAGAATGCGGTGGAAAGAGTGAAATGGTTGCGTATCCCGGTCGGTAAAATTCCGCCCCCGCCCACAGCACAACCCCAATACATTGTTCTGAGGGGTTTTAAGAAAAATGACTCCTAGATCCTTGATTCCAAGGGGGCGGTGAAATTCGTTGTAGTAGGAGGTGCGTACCCAGTCGCTGTCGGCGACCATTTGACTACGAAACAGTACAGTCGATTGGCGCGTCGTGAAATAATGGCGAGCCATCGGATTCTGATCCACCCCTTGGATGAGCGACTTCGCTGAGGGGTGATGGGCGGCGAGCCAGCCTTGATCCGGACGATACATTTCAAACGTCGCGCGCTCGATGTTGAAATAGGCGGCGGAACAATAATTACTCGGCACCAATGTCTTTAATGCCGCAAGCGAGGCTTCCGCCATCTGGCGTTCGTCCGTCGCGGTAATGATCCGTTCCAGCAATTGAAGTTCAAGCGCTTGCTTGGCCATACAGGTGAAGAGGTGAACTTAAATTTTATGAGATGGGCCAAGCTGTAAATCCATCTCTCCCTCGAGAAGATGCGAGTTTCATAATGTTTTGGGAGAAATGGTTGCCTCACAAAGACTCGAACTTTGACAAGCAGATTCAGAATCTGCTGTGCTACCATTACACCATGAGGCAGTGAAAATCGCTCTCGCAAGCGGGTTGGGATTAGTAGCCGGAAACTCCCGAGGTCGCAAATAGAAAATTCTTGAAGCCGCCAATTCGTGCGGAAGGGTTCGGCGGTGTGGGCTCCGCAAATGGCCCTGCGAACTGCTATTTCCCCAGCGGACGGGTGACATTGGCTCCCGTGGGCGGGATGAACTCGAAGGTGCTGGCGGGAAGTTCTGCGCGGCGCACGCTGGTATAGGTGGTGACGATCTGGTCGCCCTTGGGAAGCACCAGATCGGTGCGGCGCACGGTGAGTTCTTTGTCGAGCAGCACCGTGAGTTGCGCGACGATCTTTTTCAGGTTGCTCCGCTTCGGGGTGAGGACGATCCGGTAGCCGCCGTCTTCCGGGGTGGCGTCGAACTGGTAGAATTCCTCCACGCGTCCGAAGTTGAGCCCGGCGGTGAGGGCGGCCAGGGCGTCGTCAAAGATGGCCCGCTTGCCCAGCGTGTATTGCTCGGCTTCCTGAAAGTTCGGGTAGTAAATCCAGAGGTCGTGGCCGTTGCTGATGGTCAGGCTCGGGTTGGAGCCCGCGACTTCCCGCCGGAATTTGTTGGGAATCTGGAAAGCGATGGTGCCGTCGCTCACGAGCGGCTTTTTGAGCAGCCGGGAGGTGCGTTGTTCGGAGAATGCAGCCTCGAAGGAGGGAAACTGGGCATGGAGCGCCTGGAGTCGTCCGAGGAGTTCAGCGCGTTCGGGCGGGGTAAGCGGTTCGGCGGCAGTTGAGGGAGAGGGGAGGAGGACGAAGCCAAGGGCGGCGCAGGCGAGACAAAAGAGGCGTTTCATGGTTTACAAATCTATCGATAACCCTTCCACAAGTAAGCGGGAAGAATAAAGAAAAGCGTGGAAAAAAGGCAGCACGCCACGCCGAGCGCACAGACGAGCCCCAGGCTGGAAAGGGCGGGGTGATGTGCCCAGCCGAGCGATCCGAACCCGGCGATGGTGGTCAGGCCGCTGAGCAGCACCGGTTTGATGATGGCGGGCAGGGCGTGGGGGGAGCGGTCCTTCTGCCGCACGGCCAGGACGACGTAGATGCCGTAATCGACGCCCACGCCGAGGACAAGAGGGAAGGCGAGGACGTTAAAGAGGTTGAGCGGCAGGCCCAGGAGCTTCATCCCGGCGATCATGGCGCCGATGCTGAGGCCCAGGCTGAGCATCAGCACGATGAGCGGTGCCGCTGCGCGATACATGAAGACCAGCAACAGGACGTTGAAGAGGACCATGGCGAGGCTTAGTTGCACGAGCTTGGTCTGGGCCCACGGGACGAGGTCCGCCATGACGTAGTTCCAGCCGGTATACCACGGCGCGACACCCGGCGGCGTGAGCGCGAGCCGCAGCGTTTGCTGTTGGGCGGGCGTGGCGATGGTCTGGTTGGGGGTGATGTAGGCCGCGCCGATGTTCGGGGTGTTGGAGAGGAAGCGGTCGAGGATGAAGCGCCAGCTTGAGGATTCCGGGAGCGTTCGCCGCCAGTCGAGCGGGGCGCGGTCGCCATGGCTCAGTGCGGCGAAGGCGTCCAGCAAGCCAAAGGCGCTCTGGAACGGCGCGGCGTCGAAGCCGTTGGTATCGAGCGTCTGTTGCAGGGCGTTGCGGCTGGCGGCGGCGTCGAAAGCGCGGAGCCGGTCGAGGTTTGCTTGCACGCGCGCCGGATCAAACGCAAAGGGGGCAGGGGAGGTGAAGCTCCGGATTTCTCCCCGTTCCTGGGCAGCCTGCCAGCGGGTCTGGAGCGCGCTCCATTGCGCGTGGAAATCAGCGGCGTCGCGACCCTGGATGATCGTCAGCACCGGGTCCGGTTTTCCGGCGGCGAGCTTCTCTTTGATTTTGCGCAGGGCGATCCCCGCCTTGCTGTTCGGCGGTTCGAGCGATTGCGGATTGGCCTCGAAGCGGACCGGGCAGAGCGGCGAGACCGCGAACGCCGTGAGCAGGATCAGCAAAGCGAGCGCGCTGAAAACCACCGGCTTGGGGGCGATGAAAAGGCGACCCAGATAACTTTGCGTGGCGGTGAAAAGGAAATCTCTGCCGCCCGGTTTGTGGGTCGGCCCGACAAAAACAAAAAAGAGCGTCATCATCAGCACCGCTGCGATGAGGATGCCGATGCTGATCAGAACGCCGAGTTGCGCGAACCCCTGCGATTCGCTCAAAAGCAGCGAGACGAACGCCGCCGCCGTGGTGGCCGCGCCGAAGAGGATGCCGCGCCCGAGCTGCCCCACGGAATCGACCGTGGCCTCGTGGTGATCGAGTCCGCTGTTGCGCCCGGCTTGATAAGCGCCGTAGAGGAGCATCCCAAAATCAACTCCCAATCCGACGAGGATCGAGCAAAGTCCCATCGTCACGAGGTTCAATCGGGGAAAAATGAGCGCGCCCGCCGCCACCGCCCCCAGGCAGCAAAGCAGCAGCACGAAGAGAATGGCGAGCAAAGGCCGCACCCGCCGGAAGCCGACGTAAAAGACCCCCGAAACGAGCACCACGGACCCGAGCAGCGTGGAGAGCATGTCCTTCATCATTCCGGTGGAAAGCTCGCCCACATAAGCCGTCCGCCCGGTGACGAGGATTTCCGGCGCAGGCCCGCCCGTCCACCCGGCGCGCACCCGCGTTTTGAAATCCTCCACCCGGCGCATCACCTCCCGGCACGTCTCGGCGCTCTGGTTGGGTTGATTGCTCACGGCGATCACCACCCGCAGCGTCCCGTCGGTAGAGGCCAGGGGACGCGTGTTTTCCGCGGAAAGCGACGCGGAGAACGGCTTCATGGCCGGGGCGACAATCCCGAGCGGGTCAAAATTCAGCTCCATCTCCGCCTTCGGCGAACCGGCCTCCATCTCCGCCCGCTTGAGGGCGAAACGCTTGGTGATGGCCCCCGGCGCAAGCCGCTGCAACGTCTCCTCGAAGGCCTCCGGTTCCTGATCCAGCAACAACGGCACGGCGAGGCGCTGGAGCTCGCGCGTTCCCTCCGGCGAATCGGCAGGCGAGCGGTCCAGCACGCGGACGAGCCACGATTCGCGGCGCAGCGCGTCGCCAAAATATTCGGTGAAGGCATCGAGATCCGTCGCATGCGCCTCGTCCCAAAGGGCAAAAGTGATCTCGCGGGCCTGGGTGAACTCGCGGTCATAGACCTTGAGCGCCCGCACGGAATCAAACCGCTGCGGGAGCAGATTCAAAACGTCCGAATCCGTCCGGCCCCGCAGCACAATGACGGCCACGCAAACCGCGACAAAAACGAGCGCCGCCGCAAACATCAAGTAGGGGCGGCGGACGGCGAAATGGGCAAAACGGGACTCCAAACTCATGGGATGGCAAAGAACCACTTATTGAGCCTGAAAAATCGCCCCATGTCACGGGAGAAGGGAAAATTCGGCAGGGCTCACGCATCTAAATTATTTTCACGCAAAGACGCAAAGGCGCAAAGGTTCGGAGCGGAAAAATTGCGCGAAGCCCCGTTCATTTCCCCGAAATCCGTAAAAATTTTGCAGGGGTTCCTCTTTTCTTTGCGCCTTTGCGTCTTTGCGTGAGCTTTTCTTCCTACCTCAGTTCACCAAAGTATCTCGATTATTTTAGATGCGTGAGCCCTGAGGAAACCTTCAATCCCTCTTTCCGCCGGGCGGATTTCGTGAGAGAATGGCCTAAATTGTTTCCAATGACTGAGTTAGTGGACAAAATTGTGCGGCGGGTGCGCGGGTTGACTCCGTTTCTGCACCGGCTTAATAGCACCGGGCGGACGCTGATGCGCCGTGCCTTGCGCACGCCTCGCACCGTGACGGAGAGCCCGAACCTGCTTCCGCTGCTCATCCAGGTGCTCGCGGCCTTCTCCAAGGTGAACGGCCAGGTGTTGGAGGAGGAAATTGATTCCTCGCTCGGGTTCTTGCGCTACGACTACCCGGAAGCGGTCTATTCCGAACTGCGGAAACTCTTCCGGCAGGCGCTCAACGAGCAGCAGGACCTCTCCGGGATGGCCCAAAAGCTTTCCACCCAGCTTAGCGACGACCGGAAAATCATGCTTGGTGTGCAGCTTTACGACCTGATTGCCAAGGCCGACATGAACAAGAACGAGCAGTTGGTGGATTTCTACGCCTTCATGTCGCAGCTTGGCATGGCGGCGCAGGCCATTGACATCGTTTACCAGCTCAACGCGTCCGAGGACTCCGATCCCTCCATCTACCAGAAGGGGGCGTCGCCCCTGGAGTCGATCTGCTTCGGCAGCGGCCCGGCCTGTGATGTCTCGCTCAAGGGACTGGAGCCGAGCGAGCGGCTGATGGCTTACCGCTACCACGAACTGCTCCTGTTCAAGAACCAGACGCAGCAGCCCGTGTTTGTGCGCAGCCGCCCGTTGCAGCCGGGCGAGTTCTGCCGCGTCTATACCGGTCAGCGCATCGTGTTGGGGGAACAGGTGCTCACCTACCAGGATCTCGTTTGGTATTTCGACGCCAAGAAAAACGTCGTCGTCACCAACGTCTTCCTTTCCATTGACCAAAACGGGGAGGTGGAGCTGGAAAAGAAACGCAGCCGCGATTCGCGCCTGGAGGTCAAGTTCGGGCTCAAAATCCGCGTCAAGGCACTTCGGAACGTGGACGCCGTTCTCAACGGCACGCTCTTGAATGCGGGCTCCTCGGCGGAAGGAACGCTCGACGACATCATCCGATTCAAGAACGGCTCGCAGCTTCCCCTGGACGAACTGCGCCGCAAAGCGCGCGCGATGGGCGGACGCTTCCAACTCAAGGCCAACAAAAGCGAATACCTCGTCTCCAACAATAGCAGCCTGCTGGAGGAGGACGACATCCTGCTTTCGCCTGGAACGGGAGGCGACGTGCTCCTGCGCATCCAGTGTGATTACGAGAACCGCGTCGGGCGGCTCGAAGTGTTGCAGGCCGACCGCCCCATCCTCGTCGGCGAGACGCCCGTTCGCAACTCCGCGCCGCTCGTGGACGGCGACACCATCCGCATTGATACGGGCCAGATCCTGCGGTGCGACTTTTCCGAGCGGATCATCGAAGAAGAGCGCAACATCATTTCCTCGATGGAAGCGCGGGACTTGAGCCATCGCTTTAATCCCAACGAGACCGGACTGGACGGCATCTCCTTCAGCGTGAGCCGGGGCGAGGTCGTCTGTGTCATGGGGGCGAGCGGTTCCGGCAAATCCACCCTGCTGCGCGTGCTGGCCGGGCAACTCCAGCCGTTGCACGGCGAGGTATTGCTCAACAGCGCGCCGCTCTACGAGGACGTGGAGCAGCTCAAACAGCACATCGCCTACATTCCGCAGAACGACGCCTTCGACGAGCATTTGACCATCGCCGAGAACCTCAACTTCGCGGCGGCCATCCGTTCGCCGCATCTCTCCGCGCGCGATCGCGGACGGCGCATCGACAGCAAGCTCGTCGAACTCGGTTTGAGCGAACGGCGCGATTCCATGGTTGGCTCACCGATCAAAAAAATCCTCTCCGGCGGCGAGCGCAAGCGCCTCAACGTCGGGCTCGATATGATCGGCGGCGCCGACGTGTTCCTCTTCGACGAGCCGACCAGCGGCCTCTCCTCCAAAGACGCCGAGCACGTCATGGAGATCATCCGGGCGATGGCCCACAACAAGATCGTGCTCGTGACGATCCATCAGCCCGCCTCCAAGCTCTTCCAGATGTTCAGCAAGGCGCTCTTGCTCGACAAAGGCGGCAAATTGGTCTTCTTCGGAACGCCGCCCGAGATGCTCGCCTACTTCGCCCAGGCGGAGCATGAACAGCACTTCGGCACCGAGTTGGGCGCTTGCCCCGCCTGCGGCACCACGCGGCCCGAGTTCATCTTCGACGTGCTCGAAACCCCGTTGCGCGACCTCTCCGGCGACATTATTTACGAGGAGAACAACCAGGGGCAGCTCGTCCCGGCCCGCCGGTATTCGCCCGACTACTGGCGCGACAAATACGAATCGTTCCGGCTGCTGCAAGATGTGCGGCAGGTGGCCGTGCGCAAACAGCCCACCCCGGCGAGCTTTACCGCGACCGACTCGGCCCTGCCCCAATACGCCGCGCAGGAGCCGGTCCGGTGGCGCGACGAATGGACGCAGTTCCAGACCTTGGTGCGCCGCGCGTTCCTGAGCAAGATGCGCAACCGTGGCAACCTCTTTTTCACGATCGTCATCGCCCCCGTGCTCGCCGCCTTGATCG
>Ga0118677_10005637_pt2 | contig 18450 bp, 16 predicted proteins | sample AliMusrvi5mmetaG_FD_86154 | JGI IMG/M metagenome (GOLD analysis project Ga0118677, IMG submission 86154) | reverse complement strand
GCGCGAGCGCATCCCGGATTGGTGCGCGGTATCCTGGCCACCACGCTGGGTCTCGGCGCATGACTGCTGGTCGTGGGTCTCATCATTACGATGATTGGCTCACTCGGTCTGTTGATTCCCGCCATGCAGATCGGACTGGCGACCATCGGGCCGATGCTCATCAGCGCCATGAGTGCGGTTGGCACATCCCTCTTGCCCGCCATGCTCATCATGGCCGGGGTGATCGCCGTCGTGTGGCTGCTGCGTCAGGCGTGGGTGACGAACTTCGCCGGCATCCGTGATGTGCTGACCAATGCCTGGACGAATATCAAAGCGGTGTTTATGGGGCTGACGCAACTCATCACCAGCTTCAACGGGGAGACCGGCACCATGAGCGCGAGCATCGCGGCGCAACTGCAGCAATCCGGACTCTACAACTTCGTCGTCACCGTCTTTCAAGTCTATGCGCGAGTTCGCTCGTTTCTGGAAGGACTCTGGCAAGGGTTCAGCAGTTTCTTTGGCAACATCCGCGCGGCCATCGAGCCGTCCGTATCCGCATTGGTGCGCGCGTTCGTCGGCCTCTTCACCGCGCTGGGACGGGTCTTTGGCATCGTGCAATCGGTGAAGGTCGAAGTTGCGGGCAGCACGAGAAGTTGGCGGGCGTTCGGACAGGCGGTGGGTGAAGTGTTGGGGTTCATCGGCCAGATCATCACGACGGTATTGGCTGGAGTGATCTGGGTCATCACCGGGATCGTGCAGGTGATCCGTGGTATCGTCACCGCCTTCGGCTGGCTGCGGGAAGGGATGACGGTGGTCAGCAATGTGTTCGTTACGCACTGGGGCACCATTGCATCGGTCGTGAAGTGGGCGGCCATCGTGCTGGGGACGATCTTTGGCCCGGCGCTGATTCAGACCGGGATTCAAGCGACCATCGCCGGTGCGCGCATTATCAGCAACTTCGTCATGGGCTTGCAGATGGCGGGATCGATCAGTCTGGTGCGGACTATCAATCAGATCCAAACCATCGTCAGCACCTCCTGGTCCAGCTTCATCGGCGGGATCACCGGCGCCTGGCAGGCCATACGGATGGCAGCGATCAGCACCGCGCAGTATGCGGTCGCCGGGTGGCGCGCGGTCAGCGCACTGGTGGCGCAAGGGGCGCAGTGGGTGGCGCTACAGGCGCGAACGGTCGCGGCGAACGCCGTATTGCTTATTCAGCGCGGCATCATGCTAGCGGGGGCGGCGGCGACGTGGATCGCGACGGCAGCGACTTCGGCCTTTGGCGTGGCGATGACCATTGCCACCGGCCCTATCGGACTCATCTGTCTGGCCATCGCCGCGTTGATCGGCATCGGCATCCTCGTCTGGAAGAACTGGGACGCCATCAAAGCCTTCCTGCTGGGGTGTTGGAATGGGCTGAAGCAGGCAGCGGTGTCCGTGTTCACTGGCGTCGTGTCCTTCCTGAAAACCTGGGGGCCGACCATCCTCGCGATCATCGCCGGGCCGTTGGGGTGGATCGCGCTGGCGGTCTATAAGAATTGGGATGCGATCAAGGGGTTCCTGGGATCGGTGTGGGGATGGATCAAAAGCGCGGGCGGCGCCATCTGGGATGGCGTGAAAGCAGGCGCATCGACCATCGGCGGTTGGTGCAGCACGGCGTGGAACGGCATCAAGTCGGGTGCCAGCCAGGCCTGGGAGGGCATTAAATCCGGCGTTTCGTCGTATGTCAGTTTCCATGCGACGAATCTGACGTTGGCGAAGAATATCGCCACCAGCGCCTGGGATACTATCGCCAACGGGCATGGCTCGCTGTGGGACCGTTGCAAAGCCGCCTCCTCGATGGCGGTGAGCCAGATCAGCGCGCAGTATCCCTGGCTGGGACATGCCATGCAAACGGTGGGTGCCACCATATCAGGCGTCTGGGCATCCATTCGTGGTGTGGCATCGTCCACCTGGTCATCGATCAAAGGCTGGGCGACATCGGCATGGGATGGGGTGAAGAACACCGCGACGGGGGCATTCCAGCATCTCGCGTCCGGGTTTGCCAACCTGTTACCCAACGCACTGGATGCCGGAAAGAAACTGATGACCACGCTGGCGGATGGGATTCGCTCGGCGGTGAGTGCGCCGTTCGAGGCGTTGAAAGCCGGACTCGGCAAGCTCGGTAAGCTGCTGCCGCATTCGGATGCGGAGTTGGGGCCGCTCTCCATGTTGACGCAATCCGGTTTCTCGGTGCTCGATACCATGAGCCGGGGGATTGCCAAAGCCTCACACTTGCCGGCATTGGCGATGGAGCAGGCTTTCGCCTTTGGCAACAACCTGCCGGCCATTATGCCGCCGACGTTGGCGCCAGTCACCGCTGGCACGCCTACCGTGCGCCCGATTACTCCAGTGAACGTGCGGCCCATGCCGCAGTCGGCATCCACGCCATCTGCCAGCGAGCCGGTGCGTGACCTGCTGCAATTGATCGCGAGCAAGCTGGATGCGCTGGGCGGCCAGACGCCGGGGGACATGGTCGTCACGCTGGATGGCCGGGAGATAGCACGAGCGGTTTACCGCGATGTCCAGGAACGTAAAATTCGCAATTACGATAATCGTTAGGGAGGTGACGGATGGCAAACAACAAACCGCTAACGGCCTACCTGGTCGACGCCATCACCCGTGAGCGGCTGGCGTTCCAGTATAACCCGAATGATATCGTCGATAGCAAGTCGACGACCTACGCCACGCTGGTGGTGCCGGGCATGAGTCACCCGCGCTACCAGTTCGTGGCGGGAGATGCACGGAAGATCAGCTTTACCGTAGTTTTCTACCAGAAAGATGTGAAGAAGCAGGTGGCCTGGCTGCAGTCGCTGCTCTATCCGACGCATGCCGGATCGATGTTGAAGCAGGCACCGCATCAGGTGCTATTCTTCTTCGGAGAGCTATATCCCGGCACGCCGTGTCTCGTGCGGGAAGTGCGCGCGCATTACAGTTATCTCTTCGATCCAGCCACGCTGCTGCCGCAACGGGCCGATGTCGAGGTGACGCTGGAAGAGGTGGTCGCTCAATCCGTGAATGCCAGTGAGGTGCGACGATGAGCAGTGACCGCTCGCGCTATCGCGATTGCATCATCTACCAGGATGGCGATACCCAGTTCCTGGGCCGACGGTCGCAGGTCGATACCACACCACAGCCGGATGACCGGTTTCATGTCGTGAGTGAGGGTGACCGGATCGACTTGCTGGCCTACCAGTACCTTGGTGATCCTCTGCTGTGGTGGATCATCTGCGACTGGAATGATATCAGTTTTCCGCTTGATCTACCGGTGGGCGATACGTTACGCATCCCCACGCTGGAGCGGGTGATGTTGACCATACTTGATTAGTGAGGTAGCGAGAGAGATGCGATTAGATATGGACCCGAACGCGATGACGCCAGATGAACGAGCAAGAGAACTCCAGGAGATCTTCGCGCGAGGCTAGTACGCGCGCTGTTAATTTCCGGCACGAGAGGGCCACATTCCGGCGAACAGGCCTTGACTGGATCGGCGCTCCAGAGCGATGAATGTGCCCCCCGACACGTCGGGGTTAACCAGAGTATCTCAGGAGGTATGGCATGACGACCACGATGACCGCCCAACTGCATGCCCTGCAGGGGTTGAGCACGCAGCAGCTCCGCGCGAAGTATTGTGAACTCTTCGGTGAAGACACCCATTCGCATAACCGGGAATTCCTCTTCAAACGGATCGCCTGGCGATTACAGGAGCAAGCCTATGGCGGCTTGAGCCAACGGACAAAAGCACGGTTGTCCACCCTCGTCGATGAATCACTCATCCGGGTGCGCCCACCGAAAGATTTTCACCCCGCTGTCGACGCTGGCTCGATGCCTGACCGCACGCCGGAGCCACCGAGCAATGGGAAGATCATCTCGCGCCTTTACAAGGGGATGCGGATCGAGGTGGAGGTGCTCGACAACGGGTTTATGTATGAAGGCACCGTCTATGCCTCGCTGTCCGCCGTGGCGAAAACCGTCACGGGCAGCCACTGCAGCGGACGCGCCTTCTTCGGATTGGCCGGAAAGGAGCAAGGCTGATGGCACGACGAAAAACCACTCCTGTGGTGGACACGCCGCAGGCTGCCCGCCAGATACGCTGCGCGATCTACTGCCGCAAATCGACCAATGAAGGACTGGAGCGTGAGTTCAATTCCCTTGATGCCCAGCGAGAGGCCGGGGAAGCCTACGTTTTAAGCCAGCGGCAGGAGGGCTGGGTGGTGCTCCCGCAACTCTATGATGACGGCGGATTCACCGGCGGCAACACGGAACGCCCGGCGCTCCAACGCCTGCTGGCCGATATAGATGCCGGACTGGTCGACGTCGTGATCGTATATAAGATCGACCGGCTCTCCCGGTCGCTCGTGGATTTCCTGGGGCTGATGCAACGCTTCGACGAATCAAATGTCGCACTGGCCAGCATCACCCAGCAGATCCGCACCGACACCAGCATGGGCCGCTTGATGCTCAACATCCTGGCGGCCTTCGGCGAATACGAACGCGAACTCATCGCCGAGCGCACCAAGGATAAAATGGGCGCCGCACGGCGGAAGGGTAAATTCGTCGGGGGCGGATTGCCGCTGGGGTACGATCTCGATGCGGCGCCAACCGGCAGTAAGCTGCGTGTCAATCCGACCGAGGCGACTATCGTGCGCGAATTGTTCCGCCTCTACCGGATGCATCAAGGCTTGCTGCCCGTCGTGAAGGAAGCGGCAAAAAGAGGATGGCGCACAAAGACCTGGGTGACGCGCGAGGGGAAAGTGCGAGAAGGCGGTGCGCTCGACCGGGCGAACCTCCATCGACTGCTCACCAACGTCATTTATATCGGAAAAGTGGACTACGAAGAGGAAATTTTCGAGGGAGAGCATGAAGCCATCATCGAAGAATCACTGTTCAATGAAGTACAGGAGACATTGAGAGGGCAGGCGCGCACTAAGGGCGTCTACGGTGGCAACGGCCATCCCGATGCCTTGTTGAAAAGCCTGCTCCGCTGTGGGCACTGCGGCTATGCGATGATCCATGGGCACACCCGCAAGAGCGCGGGGACGCAATACCGCTATTACACCTGCACCACCTCGCAAAAGCAAGGCGTGGGTGTCTGCCCCACCAGCACGATCCCGGCAGCCGCCATTGAGCAATTCGTCGTCGATCAGATTCGCGCGATGACCACCCAGCCGGAGATGATACGGCAAGTCGTCACGGAAGCCGAGACTGTACGCGCAACTCGCGTGACTGAGTTACAGGAAGATGCCACGACATTGGAAACGCATCTGTTGGAGCGACAACGCGCCGGTCAGCAATTGACGCGCGTGCTGGAAGTGGAAGATGCAGGAACACCGAACACCATCATCCTTGAGCAATTACAGCAACTGGAACGCGAGATTGAGGAAACCAGCCAGGCGCTGGCCGAGGTGAAACAGGAACTGACGGCGCTGACGGCACGCAAAGTCAGTATGAAGGAGTTTCGCTCCGCACTGGAATTATTCGATCCGGTGTGGGAGGTGCTCTACCCCGTTGAGCGGGCGCGCATCCTGCGCTTGCTCATCGAGCAGATCGACTTCAACGCTGGCACCGGTAAAATCGGCATCACCTTCCGTCCCACCGGCATTGCCGCGTTGCATGACGAGATGACCAGCGCACAGCAACTGACTGCACAACATACCAAGGAGGCATAAGCCATGAACACGAACACCCCGCTCCGCATGGAATATACCGTGCATTTCGAAACCAAGACGAAGGGTCGCAAGACGCTCCAGCAAGGTGAGAAGCCCCAACCCGTCGGGCACGTGCCCCGCGTGGCGCGCGTGCTGGCGCTGGCCCACCACTTCGACGCGTTGATTGAGCAAGGCGCGGTCAAGGACTATGCCGACATCGCCCGGCTGGCGCAAATGTCACGGGCACGCGTGACGCAAATCATGGCGTTGAAGTTCCTGGCCCCGGATATTCAGGAGCGCATTACCCTGCTGCCGCCAAGCCACGGAACAGACGTGATTTCGGAGAAGCAATTACGACGGATCGCGATGATGTCGGATTGGCAGCAACAACAGGAAGCCTTCGCACAATCGGGGATCAACTAACCGTCATACCCTTCGTGAGCCGCCTGCACAGGCGGCTTCTCGTTGGTGACTGATGCATTCGTTTTCCGTGCCGGTTTTTTCATACCGTTTCCGATAGCACGCCTCGATGAAATCCGGCAGCGGCGCTTTCCACGGTTCCTGCTTATGGTTCGCGATTTTCCCCAGCTTGGCGGGATTCATCCCCAACGCTTTCGCCATGCGGACGTGCTCATGCGACAAGCGATACCGTTTCCGCGTTTCATCCCATTTGGCATCCTTTGTTGCTGATGACATCTGGCTATCCCTGTAAGTGTTGGCGCAATTCGATCTCCTCACGGGCGTGGGTGACTTCAGCCACCAGTTCCTCTTCCGTGGGAAGGTATAACCGATAGCGGGAGGCGAAAATCGTCGTGTTGTTCTCTGGCAACGTATAGCGAACCACCGCCTCGCTCTTATCAGCACAGAGCACGATACCGATGGGTGGATTCTCATCCGGCGCGGTCATCTCCCGCTGGTAATAGTTGACGTACATTAACATCTGCCCTAAATCCTGGTGCGTCAGTTTTCCGAGCTTGAGATCGAGCAGGACGAAGGAACGGGTCAAACGGTTGTAGAAGACCAGATCGATGTAATAATGCTCGCCATCCAGCGTTATGCGTTGCTGCCGCGCCATGAAGGCGAATCCCTTGCCCAATTCCAACAGGAACTGCTGCAGGTTATCCATCAGCGCGCGTTCCAGATCAGCCTCAAGGAATCGCTCATCCTGGCGCAAGCCGACAAACTCCAACACATAGGGGTCTTTCACCAGATCACTCGGACGTTGCACCTCATGCCCTTGCTGCGCCAGGGCCAGGACGCCGTCTTTGTCACGGCTCAATGCCAGACGCTCAAAGAGGAGGGAATTGATCTGGCGTTCCAGTTCTCGTGTTGACCATCGAGAATTCACCGCTTCCACTTCATAGAAGGCGCGCGCTTCGGGTTTTTCGACACGAAGCAATAGGCGGTAATGCGTCCAGCTCAATTCGCGACGCAGTGCGTCGCGAATTGGATAGGCCAGGTAATACGCACGCATGTGCTGCAAATTGGTGCGGTCAAAGCCTTTTCCATAGTCAGCGGATAAGCGTTGTGCCAACTCATGGATCAATCGCTTTCCGTATTCAGCCCGTACTTCGCCCTGCTGCTCTCCTTCAACGATGGCCCGCCCGATCTCCCAGTAGGCCAGCAACATGGCGGTATTGACTGCTTGCCATGTCTGCTTCCGTGCGCCATCCAGGATGCCGCGGATACGGTCGTAGATAGCCTGTGGCCCCGTGGCAGGCGTCACCGGTTGCTGACTATCGATCTCGCGACGTGTCTCGTCGGTCGGTTGGTCCATCGCTATTGTCTCCCGCAGATATGTGTCGGATTGCTCACGCGCGCTTCTACTCGGTAGTATAGCCGCAGAGTGCTGCTGTCGACAAGGCGAGGAGATAGTGGTACAGCGGTCAGCACCTGTTCCTTCCCCGTTTTACACTCGTTCCCCCCCTGTTTTACAGTCGTTCCGCTTTGGCGAAACCGTTCCGCCTGCTGTTAACCCGACCGAGAGAATCTCGGTGAGCAGCAGAGAGAATCGGGGGATTGTGGGGAGATAAGGTGGCGCCGAAGTGAATTGGTAGTGCTAAGGTAGAGACCAGCGCTCTCTCGCGGAGAGAGTATTTGACCTAACAAACACGAAAAAACCGCCGGAGATGTCTCCGACGGTCAGTTAACCTTCCGCAAAGCGGGAAGATAGCAAACAGAAGTATGGCTCCCCATGCGCTATAGGTTTTGCACACCAGTTGAGAGAGAAGCGGACTCCACTCACCACTGCCAGCCACCTCAGATACCACCTGAGAAGTTTGGTATTTATGCTCGATAGCTGTTAACCAGCCATTTAACAGCTCATTGGTATGGTCGCAGATTATAATAGTGTAATCGTGATTACACGTCTTCAATTTTGTGTTGAAGGTCGCTCCTTATGCCAACTGCATGCAAAGGAATCCATCAACATCAGCTTTCCACCACCGATCAAAATTGGATGGATGTACTTCAAAGTCATTGGAATACGGTGTGAATGTTAAGTCTCGGCTCGCAGCTAATACGTCAGCAAGTGAGGCATTGAAGTGATATGCCCTACATTCAGTGAAAAACCAACAACCTGAAGGAAGGACAGATGAATCTACACCAGGAAATGGTTTAGGCGTTACAACACTAACAGCACCGCTACGTCGTGTGCGCAACTCCTGCATTCTCATTTGGAACTCTTCAGCAATACCTGGCAACAATGGTTCCTTCCAAGTAATAAGTCTCAGCGGTATCTTTTCATTTATCGTAATAAGTTCATCAAACATGCGATAACTAAAATCGCTATCAGTAATTTCTAAGAAGCGTTGTGCCTCTGCAAAGATCGCATCAATAATGAGACGGGGTTGTGCACGATCACCTCGCCGGATGTTTAATTGCTTGTTTAGCAGCATGTTAGTAGTTCGCGGTGGTATACGGGCTGCGAGTTCTAACTCAGTCACCAATTGATCAATTTCATCAACACAGATCTCCAACTCTCTATTTTCTTCATCAATCTCATTACGATTTCTACTGCCCATGATCAATTCTTCATGTTCACGAACTAATATTTCAACATACTTGTCCTCGTCTTCTTGAAACCGGTCCGACAAGTAATCGTGAACTTTTTTCTTTGTCTCCTTATCTGTTCGCCTAATCCTTGAGAGGCAATCATTCTCACGCACTCGCCTTAGTTCATCTTCGCTTAATGACTCAGAAGTTCTCGTAAAGGCAAAAGTACCAGCCGAAGCGCCACCGAGGAGTATCGCCAGTGGCCCTACACCAGTAGCAACAGCTACAATTGCAGCAACAGCGAGTACAGAACCAGTAGCCACTACTTTCCAATTAACTCCTGATTTTTCACTACTAGTCCAATCTTCACGACTGATGCCACCCTCTGTCATAGAGGTAATCTTCGTTCTTAATGCGTCTAGAGGTGTCAGTAGTTTATCTAGATACTCTTTTTGCTTAATTCCCAATTCTTCTAACACCATGTAAAGTGAATCACCTTGGCCTGCTATGTATTCGCTACAAATACGCATATTATACTCTTCATCCGAAGTCGCCGTATTTATCAGACTATTCAGCCACTCTTCATCACGCAGGTGCTCTACCGATGCTTTGGAGAGTGAGTCTCGAATTGTACTAGACCACCGTTGAGATAATACACGCGCAACATCAACACTAATTTTGTCAATGTATTTACCGATATGCTCTTTAACTTTATTCCTATTTTCCTGTCTCATATGATCGATGAGTCCTAAATCACGCCGAGTTCGCAATACGTCATGATGTATCTCGTCATGTAAGGAGATCAGGACTGAACGAAGATCGCCGGCAGCAGATTCTGCCGATAACCTAGTCGGATCGTTGAGAATCTCTCTCTCAATTACTTCTAAGAAACGGGCTAGGCCACCATCGGCTGGTAAATCACCGAAATATTGACTTTCGGCCACCCCTTGTTGATACTCCCTTGCCATCCATGTGCTAAATGGTATTGTATCTACAAATGGTACTGTACGATATGTCTGCGTTACCAGGCTGTTGATAACAGGAAAATCATCCTCCGTTCGCTCCTCGCATTTGTTTACCACGGCAATAATCCGTTTTCCGCGCTGAGACAGATCTTCGAGCGTGCTCGCCAGATTACTTTTTCCAAGGTAATCGCAATTAAATACCCAGATAACGGCATCGACTTGATGCGCGAATGAATTGGCAAGTTTCTCGTTATATTCTGATCCTGCAAAACCTGGACTATCCCAGAATTCCATCCGTCTCAATATCTCGCAAGGTGCAAAGAATTGGACATGATCTACTGTGTTAAGCCAATCGTGATCATGACGACGTTCATCCAGTAACATGTTTGCATCTGTTATAGAAAACTCTTTGGTTGAGCCATCGGTAAAATATATAGTAGTCGATGCTTTAGCACCATATGAGTAGCAGTTTATGGTAGCGGTTGTCTCTCTTTCATCAGTCAGTGCAATTTCCATACCGGCAACAACGTTGATCAACGAAGATTTACCAGACCGAAACTCACCTAAAATTCCGAGCTTAAATGGTCGATTCACACGGTCGGCGATAGAGTCTAACGATTCGGCATACTTCGAGGCATCATATTGATGTAACCTGCTGACCCTATTTAATAGTTGCTGGCAGTCGCCAGCGACATTCAGTATCGTGTCCCAGATCACCGACCGATCCTTGACTACCATGGTTACATCCTCCCGCAAACTGTTATCGCCATTCCAACATGCCATGCTGAAAATCATGCCTGATATGAGAGATCGTCTATAATGCTGCCTTGGGCCACTTGTATTTTCGGAGCGCACGCACAGTCATATTGATAAATGCACACGGCACTGCAACCTCTTGAATTGTCCGATCCACATTACCTACAAGAGCCTCTAATATGGCAACTCCTCCGAGATACTGTATATTCCTGTCTAATTCGGTCCGTAACTGATCGTTCTTTTGCTCTAGCACCCTCTTCAAGCGGCCTTTCGTACTTGACAAATAAGAAGTGATAGATCGGCGACATTCACTACGGATATTGTCGCGAATCTCTCTAGTAAAGGTTTCTATAGCTTGTGTGTTCCCAGTCTGCTCCCACCACCATACCTTTACATCGTCCCAAAACCAACCGGTAGGAATGCTCCAATCAGGACCATCGTCTGCGATCTCAACCGATACATCTCCTACACCAGCAAGAAAGGTCGTTGATCCTACTCCCCCGGTTGAATCGTACTCTGAATCAGTGAACTCGTTATCACGGCTATGTGCGATACGGATAATCTGTACATTCGCCTGGGTCGATTGTTTTGCCAACTCGCGGATTAAATTCCTCATCTCCAATGCTAGCTGTTCTAACTGCAAAATTCCTTGAGCACTCTTTCTATTCTTACAGTTGACTCGCACGATCTTGCTATCGATTGATTGCATGGTCGATGCTTCTTGCCTGGTAATCCGTTGTTCGATTGCTTCCATTCCATCACGCCGCGCTGACTCAATCTTTGATTTTAACAGGTAATATTTCTGAAGATTTGCCTTCGCTTCGTCACGAGCTGATGAAAATACACGTCTTGCCTCAAATTGGCGTTGACGCAGAGATGAGTAGATTTGAATATTGCGGATTGCCTGGAATTTACGATCAGCAAGGCGATTAAAAGCCGACAACAGGCTCTCCATGCCACTCGGCGCTCGTAAATCATTCCAATCGTTGACTTTTGCAACCTGCAAATGCCTATGATCAGCCCTTGAATACTGGTAGCCTTCTGGTTGAGTCGAAAGAAACGCCGCCTCTGCTGAAAAAGGAATAATGTCCCTGAAGAATTGTCCGTATTCTTCGATTGCCCTATTCAGGATTGGCGTTGGATTACCCTGTATCCTATCCCACTTATTCAATATCATGATTACAGGCTTAGAATACCGTAAGCAATGCATCAATTGCTGCCTGGTCTCTTTTGCCCCGATAGCATCTTGAGATACAACCCAGATAACAGCATCAGCCCGTTCGTACTGCCATGAGAGGTGGTGCTTATGCGCGTGTCCGAAACGAAGAAAATGTCCCATTCCCATGGTATCAACAAGCCGTAAACCTGGTAATGCTGCATGACCATGCGATAGCTGCCATTCGATTTCCATGATTGGAGAGACATACGGTTGGCCTGCGCTCTGCCCCTCATTGGTACGTCGCTCCTCACCTTTGATTATCTCGTTAGCATCATCAGGAGGAACATGATACTCACGTAACCCACGGAATTCTCCTACGGGAGTTGCGAGTATCTCGGATAGATGAGGATAGTATTCGAGATTACCATCAATGAAGAATCTAATATAGGGGATTGGAGAATCAGTTGAAATATATCTATTAAAGCACCACGTCACTGGTTGCCAACCGACTTCGGCAATTCTTTTTCCGAGCAGGGCATTAATAAGAGTTGATTTGCCGTGTGAGCCTTCACCAACAATAAAAACCTCAAACGGCTCTTCAGCACGCTGTCGAGCATTCGCCAAGCCACGAAGTGATAGTGCTAGTTTGTCTCGTAACCCGATATCGTAGATTTGTCGCTCAAGCGTTTCTTGCTGGCGAAACATCCAATCAGGCACCGAGTCTATGCTAGACTCAAAGACTGCGCGTATATGTCGTCGAAATGCGGGCAACATCACTTTACACGCCTCTTATCTGTGAATCAGCAATACTGCCACAAGCGCGGCTAATGACAGGCTGGCTATTACCGTTACGATTATAAACCACCTGGTCATCTTAGAAATGAGCGCTGCCTGATCGGTTGTAATTTGCTCGCGCCATGCTGCCATCTCATTGATCATCTGTACTTGATCGGTCTTGATTTGCTCTCGCACTTCAGCTTTGGCCTGAGACATTGAATGATCTATTTTCGACAACGCATCTGTCGTCATTGAGTTGATCGCTGAACTAAAGCGAGCAAGCAATTCGTTGGTTCCGGTGCGAAATGTGTCTATAGCAGGAGAAAAAAGATTGCGATAATCCTCACGGCTCCGCTTAACGGTCTCATCAAGGTTGGAAGTAGTTTTAACAATGCTCTCTATTTGGGATTGTATACCATGCTCTAATACCTGCAATGTACTTCGCGTTATTTCATTTGTTATTGAGCGAACATACGCTTGGAACTCTTTGAACAGTTGTTCTTCCTCTGGCAGCAAGCCATCTGCTCTTTCGGGGAATACACCTGAAGAGCCATCTGTTCGATTAGCAGCACGTTGCTCGGTTGTAGCCATATCCATCTCCAGCCAATAAGTTATAGTGGGTGTTTCACATCCACTCATATAACAAGCCGATCCTAGCTTTGATCGGTCATCCGTTTGTCCTATAGCTATGACAGCCGATGAAACTCAACAAGTGCGAGTCGGCTGTTCCTATCGACCCCAAGCTGTAACTGATTACTCGGTTTAAGCGGGATAGACTTTCCTACCGGGCAATATTGTCGTCCCTTGTCGTCTACCCAATACAGATTATCGATACGATGATTCTTAAGATACCATTCTCTCTTACGCGCATCATACATTACCGTTGCATATGGCGAACGATCCGTAGTTGATGTAATCACACCAGGCTTAAGATGCCATTCGTGTAATGTGAAGCCGTTAGGACATACTAACAAATACGAACCACCATCATTCGTTTCCGGGTTATACATTCCGATACTCCCGGCAGATCGATACATCCGTAAAATAGGCAATTCTGTATTACGCAACGAATTATCGCCACAGTATGGACATTTACCAGAGAATTTGTCTGTGACGACAAAAGCTTTTGCCTCACATCTCTGGTTAGCACATGGGATCACCCGGTCTAATGTCTTTAGGATTCCACTCTCCCAATCGGAAGCTAATGGTCGGCATTCTGGATCTGCAATACCATCAACAAAGGTATGCGAAAATAATGTTTCTAAATGGGGGCCAAGACTAGATACTGGAACATAACCGCCTCTAGGTCTATTCCCGGAATCCGTTGGATGATCAGTGTAAAGAGGTTGTTCTCCATACATTAGCCTGTCTTCACTAAATGCGTCGCATCCCGAGAATGTTCGCTTTCCTGCTAGGGGATGTCGAAATAATAGTGTCTTAAAAAATATCACGGCTAAAGCGTGTCGATCAGTCTGTATCGTAGGATGCGTTTTGCCTATTACAATCTCGGGCGCCATGAATCCAGGGGTACCATACACGACAGGTGGAATCATCCCCTCAATAACAAGGCCATCAAGATCAATCATCGTCATCTCACCAGTGATGGGATTAACCATGGCATTATTGAGTGAGAGATCAGAATGGCAAAGCCCATTATTATGAAAGAGACGGACAGCACGTGCGAGGCGCAAGGTTATTCCAAGGTGACCTATTATAGTTCCTTTCTTATCTGCTGGAACCTTGAGCTTTCTCCATTTCGGCATTAACAGTTCAGTCAAACGGAAAGGTAATGTAACTCGGGGCATGATCACACCGAGGGATGGTGCTACTGCGATTCCTGTTGGCCAGCATAGATGGGCACCATAGAACTGTTGATCATCCGACGATAGATTCCTGAAGGGATGATACCGTCCGATAATTGCTCTAAGGATGTCAATAGTTGTATCCGGTATATTGGTAAAGAGCTTCACTACCTGTTTCTTGTCAGACGATAGGAAGCACGCCCCCTTTGCTCCAGAAGCAAAGGGCGTATCTTGAACTGCAATCTTCTGACCATCAAGTAGTTTAATATTCATGGCTTGTTATCCGTGAGATGAATCTGCGCCGGATTATCGGCTTTCCACTCCCCACGTTTATTAGCTGACAACTTCACCCCACAAAGAGTTGCTTGCCCACTACCAGACACACATACCCCCCAGTCCTGATTACCTTCAATCTGCCCCTTGGATACCTGTACCTTTCCATCTTCTTCAATCCAAATTCCTGATCGTGCATTACTAAAAAGGATACAGTCGATAATGTCTGCTTTCCCGCCTGTGATAATTCCGCTTCCTTGACGACTTCTCTGGAAAGAAGAACGCTCAGCTACTAATACCGTGCCTAGACCGGCAGATAAATTACTTCGACGATTTGCATAGAGATGGGACTGTATCAGCCGTAACTCACTATGAGGTGCCATATCAATCCCTCCACCTCGACAGTTTCGCACTTCAACACCTGAGGCTAGCACAGACGAAGAGCTTGATAGATGAATACCATTTCCTGCACTCATCCCCACAGTACAATCGCATATCTCTATCCCCGCTCCTTCGCACATGATCGCAGAGTCTTCCCCATTCTCTATATGGAATCCTCTGATTCGCGCACCATGCGATAACACAAGAGCCGGTCCTGAAACATTACGTAAGATGGGTTTCATGCCATCTTCGCCATTCGATATTAACTCAATCTGTTTGCCAACCTGTAATAACTCTTCTTGGATAAATGTCGAATTGACAATAATCTTCTCGCCGACTCCAGCAATCCTGATAGCCTCCTCCAGAGATGTAACGTCTTCCGGCACCCTAATTGCCGCACGCGAGGGTTGAGCGCTCGGATCGACGACACCACGAATTGGTACTTCGTAACGGCAATTAGGCGACCTTACGATCAACATGGATAAAATCACCATTCCCACCGACAGCCGCCGTGGCTGTGTTGCATCTAAGCGCAAACGGAGACGGTGACGACCTGGTTGGACGCAATTCGGTTCAACGCTGAGAATGCTTGCCTGTACTGCCAATTCGAGAGGAACCTTTGTCTCAACCTGTATTGACCATGTACCAGGCTGGTCTGGAGGAAATGCATCGAGCTGGATTACAGATGGAAGTAATGGTACTTCTTCTCCACCTCCACCTGCGCGTAACTCAACATCGCGTAACGACGGTTGCACATCTTCGAAAAGGATACCTCCCTGATTACCAGTTATCTCGACTCGGAGTTGCTCAAGTTTGCAACCTGGCACAGTCATTCGAAAAACTGGGCCTGCAGGGTGGTATACAACTGTCGAAGAGCCAGCGCCGCGTAATGTCAGAGGACGGTTGATGTCAAAGGGCCCCAGGAATTCACCTGGCGCCAATTCGATAACACGTACCGTGCTGTCCTCTAGTGCTAATCGCAGTTCATTCCCATCGGTGATTCTCATTCCACCCCTGGCTCCCGTCTAAGGACTACCAAGGTGCGGTCGTCGAATGAACCACGCAATTCATAACCAAGTAGTGCTTGCAGGGCAGTTGCTTGATCGTTTTGCGGCTTGGCAAATACCTCCTGCTCGATAGCATCGATCAATAGTTTGGCCCTGCGCTCATAAGGGAAGAAATCATCTGCCACACCATCGGTTGCTACTGCAACCAGTTCGATACCACCATTTATCCTTTGAACTTTCGCTCGTTCGCTCCATACTTCCGCAGGTCGACTTGTTACGAACCACGTTTCGCCCGCAGTCGCTCCATGGTCTTCCGAGTCAAGTATTTGAAGATTTGCAGGTTCATCATCAGCGCCAGCAGTTTTTACAAAAATAGCCCCATCACCTACTTCAAGGTATCCAACTAACGAACTGCCATCATTCAACAAACGGTGGACGAACAATAGTAGCGTACAAGCTAGCTCATTCGGCTTAAGTTCAAGTTGCTCCGCTTGTTCATTAATGCTATTTCTGCATTGTACGACTGCATTACGAAGTGAGTCTAATAGTTGACCGTCCAAATCATCGGAAGGCTCAGCTAACCTTACAGATAAAGAATCGACCGCATTGCGCGTAGCAATCTCAGAGCCTAGGCGAGACAACGAGGCTGAACCGGCGCCATCACTCACGGCAATAAGTTGCCAGCCATTCGTTGATTGGATCGCGAAAGCATCTTCTCGCCATGCGCCTTTGTGAGCATGTGATTTTCCTCGACGGCTGGCTGCTATGAGCGTAACGCCTTCCGCTGTGTGAATTTCCTCTTGAATTTGGTGCTCACGAGGATAACGAGAATCTTGAGGCTCAACCTCCTTCCACTCTGGGATTTTGGGAACCGGAGTCTCTAACGGCTCTGTAGTAATCGCCTCATCCAAGTTATTATCTCCCCTTTTACGGGTCAAATGCTCAACAAGAGCAAGCACAGCAACAGTTCCGATTACTGCTGTACCGATTAACCAAGCCCATGGAACTCGCTTTCTTCTCGAAAGACAAAGCATCCTACTACCTCCCATTCGGATTCACACCAGGTGTTCGGTAGAACGGATTACATGTTTGTACCATACCTAATCCGACCACCTGCGTTTATTTCCGGCTTCCGGCTTCCGGCCTCTTATAATGCTATCTTCAACACGTTTGGCGGGGGGGGCAGTTCTGCTTCTGTCGCATTTTGATTTTGCGACGCTGTCTTACTTGCACTTTGCGCCGATTGCGATATCCACTTGAACAGCTCCATGATCTTATCGGTGCTGAGGTCATGCATCAGGAATACTATATCAGTAATTTCCTTTAATATATTAACGTCAGCCTCGGGACCCGCACCAATAGCGATGAAATTCGTGAGTTTTCTGTTTGAACGAGAACGTATCTTCGCTATCGCCTCCCGCCAGACGGATTCTGGGTCTGTCGGTTGCCCGTCCGTAAAAATAAACACTAACGGCTTATAATCTGCCTTGTGTTCACCTGAGCGTTCACGAACCTCACGCTCAATACACTGATCAAGCAGAAGCAGTGCATCACCAAGTGGCGTACCACCGCTGGCATTGAAGCGGGGGGCTTGGAATGTGTCGGCTGCTTGAAGCTCATTCACTTGCGTGGCACTCCCGCCAAAGGTAATGATGCTTACGTGCGCTGTTTCAAGGGCATGAGGATCTTCCTGAATAGCTTTCTGAAAGATCTTCATCCCTTCGTTTACGGCTTGAATTGGTGCGCCAGCCATCGACCCAGATGTGTCGATTAACAGGTAGATCGGTAAACGGCGCACATCAGCTCCCTGTTCGAGATCAAGCATAGTAGTATCCCCTTTCTGGTGCAACCTGGATGGTTATTGCGGTGAGCACCGACTTACTGCTGCCGCATCCATTCCAAAACTCCGCTGCAACCATGTTGCGATGCGATCATGGAGAATTTCTCCATAAGTGACTTATTGGCATCCTTGCAGATTTCCGTGGGGGGCAATCCATATAGCGTTTCTACCGCCCACTCGGCAAAACTCTCACTAATACCTACACCGATCCGATGAGAACAGTTATTGAACTGCCATGCGTGAGACAGTTCATGTGCAAGTGTTCTCTTAAAGATGAGCTGCGGCAACCATGTCAGCACATACGCTTCTATTTGACTGCCACGACAAACGCAGACTCCGAACTGAGTTCCATTTAGACTTCCTTGCGTACCCGGCATCATGTTTTGCGTACAAAGATACATGATTGGATGGGTTAAGAATTTCATTCCTATCCTGTTATCAAGATCACGAATGACCCCCTGAAAAAGTTTACGTGCCTTCTCAACTTCAGTTACCAACGACTTTTGACAGACTCTACAACAAATTCTACCGTCTGGCATAGTAACGCCGTTTGCCGGCATACCGCAATAAGTGCACGCCGGAAGTGAAACGCAACAATCGCCAACAACTCTACCAGACCCAGGATAGTGGTATTGCCGATCACCTAATGGTTGTCGGCAACTCCAACATACGAGCTTGCCTGCCATGCTGATTCACCCTCACTCGGCGATTGCGCACCAGATCACTATGGCTTATTTGTCGCTGCTATTGCCTCGCATGCGGCACCATTTGCTGCAAACAGCGCTTGATGTACCCCCATTGGATGAGTTCCCGGTAACCCTACATAAGGT
>Ga0118677_10006821_pt1 | contig 18454 bp, 12 predicted proteins | sample AliMusrvi5mmetaG_FD_86154 | JGI IMG/M metagenome (GOLD analysis project Ga0118677, IMG submission 86154) | reverse complement strand
GTCCAGGATGCGCTTGTTGCCCGTATGGTCGTAGTAGGCACGATAGGCGTAGAGCATGTTTTGATGGGGCATCAGGTCCGGGGCATTCTTGCCGCCGCCCGCGATGGCCTCAGTGCCGAAGTAGCCATTGGGCCGCTGGCCGATGATCGACGGCTCCAGCCAGAGCTTGGCCTCGGCGACCAGCTTGGGGTCGTCGAGCAGGAAGGCCATCGAGGCATAGCCCCGCAGCCAATAGGGCACTTCCTCCCAGAAACTGCCGCCCTTGCCGGATGGATTCAGCCAGGCATTATCGCGCTTATTGAGGTTGCCGCTGACTTCGCCCATGTGGCCGATGTAGCCCGCGGCCTGGAGTTCGAGTTGCTTCCTGAGCCAGCCTTTAGGTTTGATGGTCCCCGTTGGAAGGCGGATGAACGGACTGGGCAGGAGCGGCGGCCGGTTGCCCGGATAGTACGGATTGGCCTGGGACGTGTCCGGGCGTGGCACGATGCGGATCTCGCCGTCGCGTGAATCTGCGGCATTGTGCGGCGTCTTGCTTGCGGTAACTTTGCGAATTGCGTCATGCTCGGCCGCATCGTAGGGGCGGCCGTCGGCGTGAAACAGGTCGTGAAACCAGACCTTGGGCTCGGGAAAGGGTTCGCCGGGCTGGATGACTTTGCCCAGGGTTTCCGAAGCGCGGATCAAAGGGGTCAGGTCCGGTTGTTTGTGCTCGTCAACGGGCGTCGGCACGGCGACGATAAAAAAAGTGCATTTTTTGAGATCGGCCGGCCGGCTCGACAAGATCAGGCGCGACCGCCGCAACTCGGCCAAGTTCGACTCGCCGGTGCGATCGATGCCTTTTTTAAGGCATTGAATTTTACGGGCATTGATATCAAAGCCGATTACGGGCGTGAATTTTCGGGAAATGGCCAGTGCCAGGGGAAGTCCCACGTAACCTAATCCGACGATACCGATTCGTTCTTTCATCGCCACAGCCTCCCATTGGCTTATGTTGTAACGCTTTACATGTTAAACCTAAATACGGCACGTCACAAACAACTTTTACCCTACAAATCAATAGGTTGACATATCATGATACTTTGATAGCATGGGCGCATGAAAACGAATCCCGATGGTCTGCCGGTCGAATTCTTGGAGCAGGTCGCCGAAACTCTGAAAGTCCTCTCGCACGCTCAGCGACTCAGGATCGTCGAGCTTCTCCACACCCGCGGGGCTCAGCCGGTACACGCCTTGCAGGAGGCATTGGGCCTTCCCCAACCCCTGGTGTCCATCCATCTCAACCAAATGAAACGGGCGGGGCTTCTGGAATCGGAACGCCGTCAAAAAGAGATCTGGTACCGTTTGTTTGATCCCAGCACCCTGACCATTTTGGACTGCATTCGCACTAAATACAAAGCTCAGCAGAAAGGTTAAAAACCATGAAGATTGTCATTATCGGTGGAGTCGCCGCCGGCGCTTCAACGGCCGCCCGGGCTCGACGCCTGAATGAACAGGCAGAGATCATCCTCCTTGAAAAAGGAAAACATGTCTCATTTGCCAATTGTGGTCTCCCTTATCATCTGGGCGGGTCCATCCCCGACCGTGAGGACTTGCTCCTTCAAACTCCGAAAAGTCTCAAGGCCTCCCTGAACCTCGATGTCCGGGTCGGACATGAAGTCCTCTCCATCGATCCAGACCAACAAAGCGTTGAAATCCAGGAAGTTGAATCGAAACGAACCTACCGTGAAACCTACGACAAACTCGTGCTTTGTCCGGGAGCCGCTCCCATCCGTCCGCCTCTCCCCGGCATTAATCACCCCCAGATATTCGTTCTCCGCACCATCGAAGACATGGATAAGATCGGCGCCGCCCTGGATGTCGGCGCCAAATCGGCTGTCATCATTGGAGGGGGATATATCGGCGTGGAAATGGCGGAAAACCTTCGAATGCGCAATCTGGAGGTCGATCTCGTTGAAATGTTCGACCAAATCATACCGCCGCTCGACGGTGAAATGGCCCGTGACTTGGAAAACCACATGCGCTGGCATGGGGTTCGACTACACCTTGGCACGGCTGCCGCCGCGTTCTACGATCAGGATGGCAAGGTTTTGATTGAACTCAAAAATGCGGAGCAATTGACCGCTGACTTGGTCATTCTCTCCGTGGGGGTCCGTCCGGACACAACCTTGGCCAAAGCCTGTGGTTTGGAAATCGGTCCCCGGGGCGGCATCAAAGTGAATGAATTCATGGAAACCTCGCGGCCCCACATTTATGCCGCAGGCGATGCCGTGGAAGTCATCGATACCGTCACCGGCCAGCCGGCGGTTATCCCCCTGGCCGGGCCGGCTAATCGGCAGGGTCGTATTGTCGCCGATAATCTCATGGGCTTGAAAAGCCGATATACCTCCACCCAGGGCACGGCTATCGTCAAGATTTTCGACATGACCGGGGGCGGAACGGGAGCCTCGGAAAAAAGTCTCAAGAAAGCCGGCATTCCATTCCGCAAGATCTATATTCATCCCTCCGGTCACGCGGGCTATTATCCTAACACAGCCCCGATGCATCTTAAACTCCTCTTCACGCCGGACACTGGCAAGTTGTTGGGCGCGCAAATCACCGGATATGATGGAGTTGACAAGCGGCTCGACGTCTTCGCCACGGCTTTGCGTGCCGGATTGACGGTCCATGACCTGAAAGACCTGGAATTAGCGTATGCGCCCCCTTATGGTTCCGCCAAGGACCCGGTCAACATGGCCGGATTTGTGGCCGAAAATATGCTCCAGGACCGGATCCGGTTCTGGTATGCGGAAGACTTTCCAGCCCAAACCAACAACGGACTTATTCTGGATGTTCGGGGTCCCCAGGAATTCGAGACCTGGCATATTCCCGGCGCCCTGAATATTCCTTTGGGCAAATTACGTACCCAACTGAACACCTTACCCAAAGACAAACCGTTATTAGTTTATTGCAAAGTCGGCTTTCGGAGTTATCTGGCCTATCGGATTCTTTCGCAAAACGGGTTCGATCGGACGGCAACGTTGGCCGGCGGAGCGATGACTTTCTGTAGTTATCATTCCCTGCCGGTCTGCTCCGGCCAACCGGAAGCTCCCTTACTTTCAAATGCCGAAGAACAGAAGAGTCAACCGGTCCCCCCTCCCCTACACCCTTCGTTGCCAGGGAAAGTGATCACCCTGGATTGTACTCGTATGCAATGCCCCGGCCCGATTAAGAAACTAAATGAGTCGGCTACGGCTCTCGCCCCCGGCGATGAAATTTTCGTCACCGCCAGCGATCCGGGATTCGCCACCGATGGACCTGCCTGGTGTCGGCAGAAAGGATTCGAAGTGGTCACGCTCATTCAGAACAAAGGCCAAATCGAGTTGCGGGTGCGAAAATCCAAAGTCGTGATGCCAACTCCGGCATCATCCTCCCCGTCAACCGTTAAGCCCGCAAAATTGTCACTCATCGTCTTCTCGGGCGACCTGGACAAGGTTATGGCCGCATTTATCATCGCCAACGGCGCGCTGTCCATGGGTCAAACCGTAACCATGTTCTTTACGTTCTGGGGCTTGAATGCCTTACGGAAAGGTAAAATTCAACCCGAAGGGAAACCGTTCATAGATTGCCTATTCGGCTGGATGATGCCGAATGGAGCCCGCAAGCTGAAGCTTTCCAAAATGAACATGATGGGCATGGGCACTTTGATGATGAATCAAGTTATGCGCAAAAAGAACGTCATCCCTCTGCCCGTATTGATCCAGACAGCTCGCGCCGGTGGAACCCGAATGCTGGCCTGCACCATGTCCATGGACGTGATGGGCCTGACGCAGGAAGAGTTGATCGACGGGTTGGAATTGGGCGGCGTAGCGACTTTCCTGGAAGAAGCTCAGCAGTCGGGCACGACCCTTTTCATTTAAAACACCTCATTATTAGGATATCCTATGAAAGTCCAGAAAAACGCTAAACGTCCTGATCCGCAGTATCCCACTCGTCGCCAATTTTCAGAATACAAGGCTCTGCTGGGTGTGGCCGCCATTGGGTTGAGCGCCGTCACCGGACTGAGCGCTCCGGTGCGCACCGGGGGAGTGCCCAGGCTACCGGGAAGCGCGGCAAACCCCAAGGAACAAGTTTCCGAACCTCGGCCAGTGGAAACGAATTGTCCCCTCGAACAGGCCTGCGATCTGCGCCTCCGTGGAGACATTGCGGTAGAACCCAAACCCCAGCTGCTTGGAGTTCCGCCGATTGCTCCCCCCCAGGTTACAAACCGGCAGAATCGACTCCCTCCCGTCCTGGCGGCCACTAACTCAACCCCGACACCGGTCATTATGGGTAAGATACGGGAACCACGATAACCATCCCCTGAATTACCGATGGACTTTACCCTGTGCTTGACCCACGCTTGCAATCTTCGGTGTGACTATTGCTATGCGGGTGAAAAGTCAAACAAACGCATGGCTTGGGACACAGCCCGACAAGCGATTGACTTCGCCTTCCATCATACCCTTCGGCGGGCCGAATTACATGGCAACTCCCCTACCGCTCAAATCGGCTATTTTGGCGGCGAGCCACTACTCGAATGGCCCCTGCTGATGCAATCGGCCGAATACGCCCTGACATTAGCCGCCCGGGACGGTATCGCCCTAAAAAAAACCGTTACCACCAACATGACCCTGCTTGATGAGGAAAAGATGGCTTGGTTTCGGGCGCATGATTTTTATCTCGGACTATCCCTGGATGGGAATGCCGCCATGCATGACACTTTGCGACACTTTCCCGATGGAACCGGATCGCACGCAACGGCGGCAAGGGCCTTGCGGTTTTTCCGGGGACCGCAACCCTCAGGCGAGATCATCCTCGTGGTGGATCCCCGGAACGTTGCGCATTTGGCAGAATCCGTCGAATGGTTACTGTCGGAAGACATTCGTAACATTGCCCTCAATCCCAATTTTTATATCGAATGGCCTGAACCCGCCTTAAACACCTGGCAGGAAGCCTCGGAACGCATTGGCGATCTCTATATCGACACCTATCGGACGGGAAAGCCCATCCGGATCAATGTTATCGACGGCAAGATCCGAACCCGGATCAAGGATGGTTATGCTCCGTGTGACAAATGTGGTTTCGGGGAGAACGAGATTGCCATTGCCGCAAGCGGCAATATCTATCCCTGTGAACGGATTGTCGGCAACGACACCAATGAAGAACTTCGACTGGGAACCATCATCACAGGTTTTGATTCCGCCAAGCGTTCGCAGATTGTCGCCTGTCGGGGCAACGTCATTAAGGAATGCCGGAATTGTCCCCTCCGAGAACGGTGCATGAACTGGTGCTCCTGCATCAACTACGCAACCACCGGCGCAATCAATCGGGTTGACGGACTGGTGTGCCATCACGAACGCATGGTCATCGGGGTGGCAGATCGGGTGGGATCAACCTTGTTTGCAGAATCAAACCCCGCCTTCCTGGCCCGATTTTATGGGGCCTGAGGATAAACCATCAGGCCGGGGCCGGAATATGTTTGTGGGTTCGGATATTAAGGATGGGGGCTATCTTTTTCCCTGCCATTCCGTCCGCCGTCAGGGTCAAGGTTATCTTCCCCTCCGGCAGATTCGGCAGGTCCCGGATCGGAATTTCTGCGATGACGTTATGCTGTTGATCATAAACGAACGCCATCGGAATGTCATGTGGCGTGGAAAGATATTGTCCCGGTTGAAGGACAACCGGAATTCGGACTTCGATTTCCGGATCTGAATTGACGACAACCCGGGGATTGCAAATGGGTTCCGTGGTCGTTTCAGGCAGGCGCAATACAAACTGAAGTTTCTGGGCTTGCTGCCCATCCCTTCCCAGCTTGTCAAATTCCGGTGGCACGAGTTCCCAAGTAGAGGACGTTCCGCCCGATTCATGAATCATATCGTCGGACAACCAGGCGGACTGGTAGATCCCCGGATCATGCGTCCAGTCATATGAAATACTGCAGGGACCTACCTGCCCCTTTTGTTTTCCGAACCCTGACAGAACGATGGATGCGGCGGGATATATCTCCAATGTCGCATGTTGCCAGCGGCGCAAAAAGGACATTTTCCAAGTGCCGTCAGGTGCTTGATCGAGGGTGTGAAGCCGGTCGGTCTGGCGGAAATTCAGTTTTTGCTCATCCGTAAAAATTTGATTAAGACGGGCTTCCTCCCACAGCCGGATTTTCCGGACGATTTCGGCGCGATGCGGGTTCTGATTGAAATCGTCAATCTGAACATGCAGTTCCACGCCGGCATCCCACCCGGCCGCCAGCGCCATGAGCCATTCGATATCCTCCACCGTCGTGTGCCGATCCGGGTAGTGTTGACCCAAGCGGCGGGGCATCAGGTTGCTTCGGAGTTGAATCATGCGCCACAACCGGTAATCCAGCATGCCGCCCCGAAACCCTTTGTGGCAGTCATATTCTCCCCAACTGATGTAGGAAAGCGTATGCCAGATCCAGTTTCCCAGATTGGAGGAGGTGTAAAGAAAACCCGAATCCTTGGTTTCCTGGTAAATGGCGTCGAGGAAAACATGCTTCGAATAGGCGCCATGTCCCGTGAACAGACACCCTTCATGCCCGTCCAGAGTAACCTGACGGAAATGCCCCTGCCGCGCCAAGGCCCCAACGCGACGACCCACTTCCGCGTTCATCTCTTCTGTACCGGGGAAGAAATTATTCCAGTAAGTAAACACCATCCTCGCCACCCGCGATCCTAAGGCATGTTTCGCGGGAAGGGTCCGATAAAATCCCCGGGTACAGTTTTCAAGAATGATCCGGTTTTGATGGAGGGACACCTGCTGGTACCCGACCAATTCATCATCGATCCGGATCACTTTATCCGATACCTCCATATGTTTTTCGTTCAACATCGCGAAGAGATCAGCATTCCCGGCAAGGTGAACCGTAACATCGGTTTCGGCGAGGGAATCGCTCAATACCGTTTCGGGCCAAACGGTTTGAAGACGCGAATCGGGAACCGGACTGATATAGGGTTCCGGAACCGAAATTTCCTTAAGAAACGTGGACAAGGTATAGAAGAGCGCGTGCACGCCTTTGGCCTCCGCTTTATCCGAGCAGGCACGAAACCCTTCAAATCCATTGGGGTACAATGTCGGGTCCGGTTCGAAATAACCCCAATTTCCAAACGTTCGGAAACGACACAACCATTTGAACCCCGTTTCGACGGCGAGATCCAGGCAGCGATCAATATTTTCTTCGGTGTAGTCCGTCCACCACGACGACCCCCGCACAAACCGGGACCGCTTGGTCCACTCTCCGTCGACCATCGGATGCGGCAATCCTTCCTGAAGTTCAATGCGTTCAACCAGGTCCAAGGCTTCCGATTCACGGCAACCGAACAGGGCGACGCGTGAATTCAACACCGTCAGGCCGGGAATCGCCTTTCCCGCAACAGAGGTTCCAAAAACTTTACGGGGCGCGTTCTGGCTGTGGTTCTCCGCCTGTAATTCGAGGTATGACCCGCCCATGGCACGCGGGAGCCAGTGTCCCGACAAGAAATGACTATCTCCCCCGCCATCTGTGCTTGAGTCCAGGGAGAGGAGTCCGAGAGTGAGAGTATCGGACCGGAGCAGCCCCAAATAATCGCCGATCGGCCCTTCCAGAGTAGTGGCAATGGGGCCCCAGAAAAGACTTTGAAGGATATCCGGATGGCTGGCACCAATAGCCTGGAGTTTCAGGTAGCCATCGCATTCCGTTGCGCAGACTACCAACGTGGGACCCGTTTCAAATGCGCAGGTGATATCACAAGACACGGCAGACTGCTGCGCGAAGAGGCATTTAGTGGGAACCACCCGTCCCGGATCGCCCCGGAAGTGCGCCGTTACTAGATAGCTGGGTTGATCGGAATGAAGGTAGTTCTGCCTCGATTCATCATCGCGTAACGCCAGGAGGCGCCCGTTTTTCGCCAGCTTCAACGACAGCCGTCCAGCTTTCAGCACCAGCGATCCGGTGTGTATGTGCATAACGATGACTAATCCTCATGGCGCGGATAACCGGCCCGATGTCGGTTACATCAGATGTTTTTTCATCCAGGGGATGGCTTTTATGCCATTCCAGCGGTGCGCACCCTCGAACACATCGTGACAAAGCATTTTCGGAGTACCGAACAAACGATAGGCCCGGCGAATGGTGCGGATCTGCGGGTAGACGTTGCCCAGGCCACTGGCACCGTTCAGCCCATCTTCGGTACCGGTTTCAACCAGCAATGGACGCGGGGCGATCAAGGAAGCGATATCGCCCATGTCAACGTATTCGTACAGGTGCGGCACATAGTTGCAGGAACAATTCGTGTGCAAATCCAGAAGCGACTCCTTGTACCCATACAGGTAGCCGCTGATGACCGCGCAGCGGATGCGGGAATCGAAGGCGGCCGCCCAAAGCGTTTGCAATCCTCCGCCGGACAGGCCAGCACAGCCGATGCGATCGGAGCGGCAGTCTTTGCGACTTCCAATATAGTCAATCAACCGATGAATGTCCCACGCCCACATTCCGGTTATCGTCTGGCCCAGCGGGTAGGCCATATTGTTGATCCATTGGCAGGAGGCGGCGAGCGGATTACTTTTGGAGGCTTGCTCCTGCCGTTCTCCGAAACCTCGGGCATCGGGGCAAAATGTGATGAATCCCGCCCGCGCAAAATGAACCCCGTAGTCGTAATTGTAGACCTCGATCGTTTTTGCGATTTCGGGGATTTCGCGGCAGCCGGCCACGGCCCGTTTTCCACCGCTGACATGTCCATGGGGTGCAATCACCACAGAAAAAGGCGGTTTGATATTCTTCGGAATCAACACGTAGGCCGACAGAAGTACCTTCGGCTCAGTCAAAATTTCAAGCCTCTGCCGGATCATATCCCCCAAATCGATCTCTTCGGTGATACGCGGCGAGGGATCCGTCAGCAACATGGTGTCGTAGCCGGTTAAACTCTTGAGTTTTTTTAGTGTTTTTCGGCGCCACTCCTGCCCTGCTTTTTGATTATCGGCGCAAAATGCCAGCTTCCGGCCGACCTGTTGGTATCGATTCTGCAGATAAGGCTGTGTTTGAAGATATCCCCGTTCCGTTTTCATATCGCGTCCTTTTGAACCGAACTTTAATCCGGAAGCTATTCCTGTCCGGAAGTAACGGATCATAACGAACGAGTGATTTTCCGCCAATGTCTTTCTTCTTTATTACGAAGCTAATCCGAAACTGGGTTGCACGATCATCTCCAAATATACAGTACTTAATTTACCGGACCGTCTGGATTGCGCCGTCCAGCCCCACCACCACCTCTTCCACCTGCAAATCAGTCCGGCCACTCAGTTCAACCGCTTCCTGCAAAATCGCGGTCAATCCTCCACAACAGGGCACTTCCATACGTACGACGATCACTTTGGGAACGGTGAGTTCCGACAAGATTTCGGCCAGCTTTTCCACATAGCCGTCACGCCGGTCCAATTTGGGACAGGCCACGATCACGGACCGACCCCGAATAAACCGCCAATGCACGTCGGCGGAGGCGATCGGTGCGCAAGTACTGAGAAGGACCAACTCCCGGTTTTTAAAAAATGGCGCCTGGGGTGAAACGAGGTGCAATTGCACCGGCCATTGGGTCAGTTCCGAACGGTTGACCGTCGGCGGCAAACCCTGAGTCGGTGTCGGACGGTTGGTTTCCGGCGATCCGGTTGCCGCCCGCATGCGCTGGGCGCTTCCCGGACAGCCGCTGAAACGGGGTGCTACGGGGACTGTCGGAGCCGGGACCGAGGGATGGCTGGCATGTACCGCCTGCGCCTTTTCGAACTGTTGGATCCCGGTAGTGCCCCGGGTCTGCGCCAGATGCGTTCGGACCGCGTTCTCGTTAAATTCCGGAGCCTCGCGTTCCACAATCTTCAAAGCGCCCGTCGGGCATTCCCCCACGCAATCCCCGAAACCATCGCAAAATTGTTCCTTCACCACCCGGGCTTTGCCGTTGATAATGGCCAGCGCACCTTCCGCACAACCGGTCACGCACTTGCCACAGCCATTGCATTTCGCTTCATCGATTTCAATGATCTTTCGCGTCGTCATATTTTTCCCCCTCCAGGTTGCCTTTATCTCTTTGAATGCCTCTTATTATGCCTCAAGTCGGAACCGGACGCCTTGATTCAAATCAAGAAAAATGATTAAGGGGGGGTGAAGGGGTTATATCCGCCACCGGGTGGCCATGATACAAGGCAGTGAGTCCGGAGGATCCACCTGGTAGTAGACGGTAACTAACGAACCGTCCGCGCATTCGATCGAAGCCGGATATCCGAGATCTTCATTCGGCGCATCAGCGCGCAAGATAATTTCATTCGGGTAATCCCAAGTGCGCCCGTCATCGTAGGAGAGGCAGGCCCGCTGGCCCGTCGCGCCGTGCCGGATTCCGTAGGTGACCAGAAGCCGTCCGTCGCGCAATCGGAGCAGATGCGGCGGTTTTCCCCAAATATCGGTACGGTGGGGTTCTGTCCAGGTTGATCCCCTGTCGTTCGATTCAAACTGCCAGAGAAAGCAGTTCTGATCCTCTTGAGCTTTCGGCCGTTCCTCATACCGGGCCATGGCGACCAGGCGGCCGGGCGCGATCTCGACGACATGCGGTTCGCCCAAATAAGCACAGTCGAGGGAACCTCCTGCGGGCAGACCGGGAAACATGGGGATCGTTGAGATGATCCGCCAGGTTTTCCCTTTATCGCGCGATTCCGCGGCAACCAAGGCGCTCGTTTTTCGAACCCGTTCGTAGGCGTTGTTGCCGACATAAAGCAGTCGGCCATCCGCGCATTCAATCAGGCCATGCGGAGCAGAAGGAACCACCTTGATCGGAGGTTCCCAAGTGTGGCCGCCATCCATGGACCGCCGAATCCAATGGCCCCGCCGAACATTCAGGTTGTCGATCACACCATCTGAGGTCCAATCCAAAACGTCTTGTTCCGAAACCGATTTCATATGGTCCGCCCAAGCACCCGTGCCGGACCTCCAGTTGGAATTGGAATAGGTGAACCAAGTGACGAGGATCGTGCCATCGCGACAAACCCAAATACCGGCATCGCGATCATCCAGCGGCGTATTGGTTATCAGTTGTGGAGGGCTCCAATTCCGGCCTTGATCGGAGGATCGGATCAAAAATGTTTTCCCGAACGGACAGACATGCCGGTCGCGATCGCCCGAAAAGACCACGAGCAATTCTCCTTGTGCAGTCGCCGCAATCGAAGGCCAGGCCAGGTATCGACCCGGCTGCTTGCAAATCACACGAGAATCCAAAATGGAAGGTTTGCGAGTCATAATAGCTTTGATCTTTTTAGAGGAATCGCGCGGATTGTCAATTCGGATTCAGAATGAAAAAAAAAGCGCCGGCCCCCCGAAGGAGGCCGGCGCTGAGGTCACTTCACTGAGAGGCTCATCAGCCGAGAATCGCCTTCAGATCTTCAGCCGGGGTGGTGACCGGCATGATGTTGAATTTTTCGTGCAACACCTGCACCGCCGCGGGCGTAAGAAACGCCGGCAGGCTCGGTCCAAGCCGGATGTTCCGAATACCCAGATGGAGGAGCGTCAGCAGGATACAAACTGCCTTCTGCTCATACCAGGAGAGGATCATCGAAAGCGGCAACTCGTTTACTCCGCATTTAAACGCACCGGCCAAAGCCACGGCGATTTGGATCGCCGAGTAGGCGTCATTGCACTGGCCAATATCCAACAGACGGGGAATCCCGCCGATATCGCCAAACTCCAGCTTATTGAACCGATACTTCCCGCAGGCCAGGGTTAGAATCACGCAATCCTTCGGCACGGCCTGAGCCAGGTCGGTGTAATAATTCCGGCCCGACTTGGCGCCGTCACATCCACCGATCAAGAAGAAGTGCTTGATCTGCCCCGCCTTGACGGCATCGATCACCTTGCCGGCCACGCTCATGACGGTCGCATGCCCGAACCCGACCAGGATGGTTTTCCCGTCCTCATCCTGGGCAAAACCCGGAGCCTCCTGGGCCGCCTTGATGACTGCCGTGAAATCACGATTCGCAATGTGAGGTACCCCCGGCCAGGCCACCAGCCCGCAGGTAAAAAGACGGCTCTGGTAGGTTTCCTTGGGTTTCTGGATACAGTTGGTGGTCATCAGGATGGCACCGGGAAATTCATCGAATTCCTTGCGTTGATCCTGCCAGGCGCCCCCGTAATTGCCCACCAGGTGCGGATATTTCTTCAGCCCCGGGTAACCGTGCGCCGGCAGCATTTCACCGTGCGTATAAATGTTGATCCCCTTGCCGGCCGTCTGCTTCAGCAACTCCTCCAGATCTTTCAGGTCATGTCCCGAAACCAGGATCGCTTTGCCTTTCACCGGCGTGATGCGGACCGGGGTTGGAACCGGATCCCCGTAAGTTCCCGTATTGGCTTTATCCAGCAAGCCCATGACCGTCAAGTTGACTTCGCCGACTTTCAAGGCCATCCCCAGCAAGTCCGGAACGGTCGGATTCGGACGGGTCAGGAAATCCAGCGCCTCGTGGAAAAAGGCATTCACAGACTCGTCTTCCTGTCCCAGGATCAACGCGTGATCCGCATACGCCGCAACCCCTTTCAGCCCATAAATGATCAACTCCTGCAAACCCGTGGCATCCGGTCCCTGGCTCGTTATCCGACCGGTGATCGACAACGCCGCACCTTGGCCAACCAGACCGGGCAGATCGGTGGCGGGTTTCCATACCGCGGCGCCCGCCAGGACTTCCGGGATTTTACCGGCTTTCCGCGCGGCATCCTCATACAAGCGGCGAGCTTGTTCCTTGACGGCTTCCGCCTTCAGGACAATCTCTTGAAGTCGGGCTGGATCGAAATTCACATTGGTCACGGTGGTGAACAATCCTTCGATCACAAAATGATCCACATCCCGGCTCCGGGCATTCAACTGCCGGGCCCGGTGGGCATACATCGAAATCCCTTTAAGGGCTTGAACCAAAACATCCTGCAAATTCGCCGTATTCGGATCTTTGCCGCAGACACCGAATTGCGTGCATCCCGTTCCCTTCGCTGTCTGTTCGCACTGGTAACAAAACATGCTCATTTTCGCTCTCCTTATCTGGTTTATCTCGCCGCGGAAACCCATCGGGGTTCTTCCATCTGCCCGTAGAATCGCATCTTTACCCGCGGGGTTCCTTGATCCGGATCAAGATTCTGTTCGATTGTTCTATCGAACTTTTAGGCCGATTTTACTCTCAATGCGCGATTATAACAGCCCAAAGAGTGTCCGACCCGTTCTGGGGGTGTAAGATAAATTTTCGAAAAAAATGAAGGAAAACCCTATTGTTTGGCCCGCGAAAAAGATCATGGAGGGAACAAATTCGAATGATCATATATCTTGCTTGAACTGGCGCACTTCACCCCGTCATCGCAGGAGTGGAGCCCAGGCTCAACGGTCCATCGGACAGCCTCTCCGCGCGCCCCCGCCCTATGAGCGTCCCCCATCCACCGGCGTCCGAAACGGAAGCACGGCATCCAGGGAGGTGGCACCGATCAGGACCATTAACAATCGATCCAGCCCCACGGCAATCCCACCCGTGGGCGGAAGACCCGCTTCGAGAGCCGCCATGAATTCCGGATCGACCGGATAAACCGGCCGCCGATCGGTCTGCCGTTGGGCCGTCCAATCGGCGAACCGGGCTCGTTGTTCGATCGGATCGGTCAGTTCGCTGAAAGCATTGGCGATTTCGATCCCGCCCAGATAAAGCTCCCAGCGCTCCGCCACTTGTTCCCGTCCCGGCTTTCGTCGGGCCAGGGCGCCCAATTGGGCCGGATAATCCTTCAACACCACAGCCCGGTCCCGCGGAAACCCCGGTTCGATGATTCCGAGCAGGTCGCGATCAAACCGTTCGGCGTCGAAATCCTCAATCGGATCCCACCCCGCCCATTCTTTGAATATCTGGCCCACCGAAAAAACCACCCAAGGTAAATCCAGATCGATCATTTGCCCCTGGAACTCCCAGCACCGCCGCCCCACTACCCGGTCAGCTACCGCCCGAACCAATTCCTGGGTTTCTTTGAGAATTCCCTCATAATCAGTACCAACGCGATACCATTCCAACATGGAGAATTCTTCGTGGTGAATCCGGCCGGTTTCTCCCCATCGAAAGCACGGACCGATTTGAAATAAAGTGGGATACCCGGCGGCCACAAGGCGTTTCATGGCCAATTCGGGCGAAGTTCGTAAAAAAGCATCTCCAGCCGACAGGGCGTCGATGTGTAATTCAAGGGCCGGAACGGGAATTCGAACGGGAGTCTCAACTTCCAAATAACCGCATGATTTGAAAAAATCGCGCACCGCATCGATCAACCGCACCCGCGCTTCAAACGCCGGGCGGGCGGTGCGCAGTCGATTCAACCCATCTTCCGATACGGAGGGGGTCGGCATGGAATACGACCTGTTATCGTTTCGAAACCCGGTCGGCATATCCCCCGGTACGGGTGTCGATCTTCACAATATCGCCCTGATTAATGAACAGGGGCACTTGCAGCTCATATCCGCCGGCGATTTTGGCCGGTTTCAAGACATTGGTGGCCGTATTGCCGCGGTTCCCGGGATCGGTTTCCAGGATCTGTTTTTCAACAAAGGTGGGCAGCGTGACATCCACCGGCCGTCCATTATGAAACATGACGGACACTTCCACATCCTCGAAAAGGAAATACTGGCTGTCCCCCAGCACGGATCCGGGAATCGTCACCTGCTCGAAATTCTCGTCGAGAAAAATGAACTGGTCGCCTTCGGCATAGGAATAGCGCATGGTCCGCTCTTCCAAATCGGGCTTGTCAAAGGTGTCGTTGGAGCGGTAAGCCCGCAATTGCGTCGACCCATCAAACATGTTTTTGATGCGACAGGTGTAAATCGCGGCGCCTTTCCCCGGCTTGACAAACGTAAACTCCGTGACGACAAACGGAATTCCCTGAATTTCAATGCGCAAACCTTTGCGCAAATCGGCGGCTGTGTAACCCATAATTGACCTCGACAGTTGATCGCATCGGACCGGTGATTTTCACCCATTTCAAAAACGGGGGGTCTATGTACCAGAAAACCAGGGCCATGTCAAAATGGAAAATTTTCAACCTACCCCCTCAAGAGTCCAATCCGAACGCCAAATGGGACGATAGAGCCACTCTTCGGTCGCCGTTATCGGGGACGTAAAAGACTTCCTACCGATAAATTTAATGTTTAAAATTTGCACAAAGGCCGAAAGGCCCCTTTGCGGAATCGGACCGGAATAGCCGGCTAGACCGTCCATTCCCAACTGGCAAACTGGCGATACCAGGGGGAAGTTTTCATGTCCGTTCATTTTTTTACAAATCATTTTTACGCCGTTTTTATTTAGAATCGAAGCTTGTTTTTTAGCCCATTCTGTTTCGACTTTTCAGCCCCTTTATTTCGGCAGTTTTTTATTGTCGTATCATTATACATATCAATTAGTTACGAAATAGTTGCCGGCCTCTAAAAAAACGTCTAAAAACCCAACTTAATGCTTGCTATTCAGACCTGATAATCCTACCTTTAACCCATGCATTTATGGAGTCGAAAAAAACATGGCTGATCCCAAAAAAGAACATACTTACGACGCAACCAATATCACCGTTCTCGAAGGCATTGAGGCCGTCCGCAAACGCCCCGCCATGTATATCGGCGACACCGGCTCGCGCGGTCTCCATCATTGTGTCTATGAAGTGGTTGACAACAGCATTGATGAAGCCCTGGCCGGGTATTGCAAGCATATCGAGGTCAGCATCAATGCTGACGGTTCCGTGTCGGTCACGGATGATGGGCGCGGGATTCCGGTTGATATGCATGCCACCGAAAAAAAATCCGCCCTGGAAGTCGTTTTAACCAAACTTCATGCGGGCGGCAAATTTGATAACGACAGCTATAAGGTTTCTGGCGGTCTCCATGGCGTCGGGGTTTCTTGTGTCAACGCCCTGAGCGAATGGCTCGAGGTGGAAGTTCGGCGGAACGGCAATGTTTACCACCAGCGCTATGAGCGCGGGCATGCTGCATCCCAGCTCGAAACCATCGGCAAGACCAAGTCAACCGGAACCAAAGTCACCTTTTTCCCGGATGCCACCATCTTTACCATTGTCAAATTCGAGTGGGACATCCTGGCCAATCGCCTGCGGGAACTGGCGTTTTTAAATGGCGGGATTGAAATCGAATTTTCTCAGGAGGAGCCGGAACGAAAAGAACTGTTTCTGTTCAAGGGGGGCATCGTCGAATTTGTCCAATATTTAAATCGTAGTAAAAACCTGATTCATCCCAAGGTTATTACGTTTGCCAAGGAACGGGACGGGGTTGAAGCCGAAATCGCCTTCCAGTACACCGACACCTATAACGAGAACCTGCTTTGTTATGCGAACAATATTCACACCATCGAGGGTGGCACCCATCTGAGCGGCTTTCGCTCGGCGCTGACCCGCACGGTCAATGCCTATGCCAAGGCCAACAAACTGATCAAGGACGACAAGGATGCGTTGAGTGGAGACGATATTCGCGAAGGGTTAACCGCGGTCCTCAGCGTCAAGTTAGCCCGTCCGCAATTCGAAGGTCAGACCAAGACGAAGTTAGGCAACGGCGAAGTGGAAGGCATTGTCGCCTCGATCGTCAATGACGAGTTGGCTACGTTTCTCGAGGAAAATCCGCCGATCGCCCGCAAAATCATCGAAAAGGCCGTCGTGGCCGCCCGGGCCCGCGATGCCGCACGCAAAGCCCGCGATTTAACCCGCCGGAAAGGCGCCCTGGACAGCGCCTCCCTTCCCGGTAAACTGGCCGATTGTTCCGAACGCGATCCCGCCCTGTGCGAACTTTACATCGTCGAAGGTGATAGCGCCGGCGGCTCGGCCAAACAGGGCCGTAACCGGGAATTCCAGGCCATCCTTCCGCTCCGCGGCAAGGTCCTCAACGTCGAAAAGGCTCGACTTGATAAAATCCTCAATAACAACGAAATCCGGACCCTGATCACCGCCATTGGCGCCGGCATCGGCGAAGATGAGTTCGATCTTGGCAAAATCCGCTACCACAAAATCATCATCATGACCGATGCCGATGTGGATGGCGCCCATATTCGAACCCTCCTGCTGACGTTTTTCTTCCGCCAGATGCCTCACCTGATCGAATCCGGCCATGTTTACCTTGCCCAGCCGCCCCTCTACCGTATCGTTCGCAAAAAACGAGAAGAATATATCGATTCGGACGAGACCCTGACCCGCAAGTTACTGGATTTGGGCACCGAAGATGTCTCCCTCGATATCCTCGGCAGCAAGAAACGCTTCCCCGCAAAAGACTTGATCGGGATCCTTGATATCGTTTCCCAGATGGAACCCATCGGCAAGGCTCTCGCCCGCAAGAGCGTGGATTTTGCCGATTACCTGAAGCACCGCCACCCCAAGACCGCTACCTTCCCGCGTTTCATGGTCACACTCAATGGCGACCAGGAACCGGAGCAGCATTTTGTGCATACCGAGGAAGAACTCAAGGCGCTTCGGGAAAAGATGGAGGCGACGACCGGCAAGGAATATGAAGTCGGGTCCTCCGGCGCGCCTCACGCGGACGGCGAGGCGAGTTTTCGATGGGTCGAACTCTTTTCCGCCAACCCGGTCACCAAACTCATCGCCGCCTTGGAACACAAGGGGTTTACCGCCGCCGATTATGCCGGCGACGGGTCTCCCCGCTATGACCTGGTCGATAGCGATGGCGAAAAAACGCCGCTCACCTCCCTCCGGGATCTATTGGACTGTATCCGCGAATTTGGCCGCAAGGGCTTAAACATCCAGCGCTATAAAGGACTGGGCGAAATGAATCCCGAGCAGCTTTACGAAACCACCATGAATCCCCAAAAGCGCAGACTGCTCAAGGTGGTCCAGGAGGACGCCGTAAAAGCCGACCAGATTTTCACCGTGCTGATGGGCGACGAGGTCGAACCCCGCCGTAAATTCATTGAGGATAACGCCCTGAACGTTCAGAATCTGGACATTTAATAGGAATCGCGCATGTACACGCAAAACGAGACTCTTGGCAGCATCAATATCGAAGAAGAAATGCAGCGCTCCTACATCGATTATTCGATGAGCGTTATTATTGGCCGGGCCCTGCCCGATGCCCGGGACGGCCTTAAGCCTGGCGCCCGCCGCATTCTGTTCGCCATGCGGCAACTGGGCCTTCTGCATAACCGCCCCTACAAGAAATGCGCTTATGTCGTCGGTGAAGTGCTCGGAAAATATCATCCTCACGGCGACTCGGCTGTTTACGATACCCTCGTGCGGATGGCCCAACCTTTCGCCATGCGGTATTGCCTCGTCGAAGGCCAGGGCAACTTCGGAAGCATCGATGGCGATAACGCCGCCGCCTACCGGTACACCGAATCCCGTCTCCACCGGATCGCCGAGGAACTTCTCGCCGATATCGATAAAAACACCGTGGTCATGACCAAGAACTAC
>Ga0118677_10007207_pt1 | contig 18457 bp, 13 predicted proteins | sample AliMusrvi5mmetaG_FD_86154 | JGI IMG/M metagenome (GOLD analysis project Ga0118677, IMG submission 86154) | reverse complement strand
ACGCAGGCAAGAGAGACTAGAGATTGGAGATTCGAGATTGAGCGTGGAAAAATCCCCAATCTCCATTCGTAAAGAAGACATCCGCGTCAAGCGCTTCCGCGATAAGGCCGGGATGTTATTTGTCTTTGTGGTCGACGCCTCCGGTTCGATGGCGCTCAACCGCATGCGCGAAGCGAAGGGCGCGGCCACGCGTTTATTGCAGAATGCCTACGTCCATCGCGATCAGGTGGCATTGATTGCCTTCCGCGGGCAGTCTGCGCGGGTGTTGCTCCCGCCGTCGCCAAGCACTGATCGCGCCAAGCGAGAACTGGATGTTCTTCCTACGGGCGGAGGCACGCCGCTGGCGTCGGCATTGCTCGCAGCATTGCAGACAGTGAAGCAGGCGCGCAGCCGCGGCATCCCGCAGGCGACGCTGGTGCTGATGACCGATGGCCGCGCCAATGTCGCTCTCAGGCCGGGTGAAGGCCCTGCCAGCAAAGAGCAGATCATGCAGGAGATCCACCACCTGTCGCGTCTGATTGTTTTCGACAATATCAACGCAGTTGTCATTGATACACAGGCCAATTATCTTTCGCGGGGCGAGGGACGCAAGCTGGCCGAACATTTGAATGGCCGGTATGTGTGCCTGCCCAACGCCAAAGCGCAGCAGATCATCAACGTCGTGGCTTGAGTTTATAGAGTGTGCAGAAGATGAAGACAAGTAAAAGCGTTAGTGACAAAGCTGTAAACATCGTTGCCATTGTCGGGATGGAGAACTTCAATCGTAGCGTCTGGAACCAGGTCAAGGGCTCGCTTGAAGGCGCTTTTTCCGGCGAGGTCAACTTGCAGCAATATACCGATCTTGACCTCGAGCGCAAACCGCCCGAGATGGCAAAGGCAATCAAGGATGCGGATTGTCTGTTCCTCACCATGGTGAACTTCAAGGAGCCAGCGGAGTGGTTGTGCGAGCAAGCCGCCCAATCGCGCGCACAGACGATCTTTGCCTATGAGTCTATGCCAGAGGTAATGTCACTCAACAAAGTGGGCGATTACGCGGTGAAGGGCAAGGGCGGCATGCCGGAACCGCTCAAGAAAGTGGCGCGATTGCTGGTAAAGGGGCGTGAGGAAGACACGCTGTATGGCTACACCAAGCTCATGAAGATGATGCAGACCATGATGCGCTTCATGCCCGAGAAATCGCGCGACTTTAAGAACTGGATGACGGTGAATGTGTACTGGAACCAGCCTCTGCCGAACAACATTGCCAACATGTTCAGGTTCATCCTGCGCGAGTACTTTGGCAAGCAGGCACAGGTCGAACCGGTTGTCGAAGTCCCGATGATGGGTTTCTATCATCCCGACGCGCCCGGCTACTTTAAGGATGTCAAAGCCTATAAGGATTGGCAATCGCGAGCCGCGAAAAACGCGAAACGCGCGAATGGCAAAGGGGCAAAGTCAAAAGTCGGACTGCTGTTCTTTCGCAAACACCTGGTGCAGGAGCGCGGCTATATCGACGACACCATCCGGGCTTTTGAGGCGGCCGGCATGGCGGTGTTGCCGATGTTCGTTGCGGGGATCGAGGGACACGTTGCCGTGCGCGACATGCTGGCGAAGGAGGGCATCGACCTGCTTGTCAGCACGATCGGGTTTGCCCTCGTGGGCGGGCCGGCAGGCGCAACGGCGCCGGGAATGTCGGTGAAAATTGCCAACGACATTTTAAGCAGCCTCAACGTCCCTTACGTGGTGGCGCAACCCTTGTATGTGCAGGACTTCCTGTCGTGGCAGAAACTCGGCGTCGGCCCGATGCAGTCCACCGTGTTGTACTCGCTCCCTGAAATGGATGGCGCCATCGATCCGGTCGTCATTGGCGCGTTGAACAATGGCGGTTTCCAGAGCGTGCCCGATCGGTTGGAGCGCCTCGTCACGCTGGCGAAGAAATGGACCGCGCTGCGCCGTCTGCCTAACAAGGACAAGAAGGTTGCGCTGATCGTGTATGACTATCCGCCCGGGCTGGGCAAGAAGGCAACCGCTGCGTTGCTCGATGTGCCGCGCAGTGTCATGAACATCCTCAAGCGCCTGCAATCCGAGGGTTATACCACCGGCAAGCTGCCCGAAACTCCCGAAGAGTTGTACGAGATATTGAACAAGGCGACCGATGCGTCTGCGGATGTTGCCGGGTTAAAAGATGCTATTACCGTGACTGGTGAGCAATACCGCGAATGGGTCAGCCCGCGTGAGCGCGACCGTATTGAGGAGCGCTGGGGTGCTTTCCCTGGAGAGGTTGCGCCGATTGGAAGGGACAAAGTCTTTATCGGCGGCGCGCGTTTTGGCAACATCTACATCGGCGTGCAACCCCGCTTTGGCGTGCAGGGCGACCCGATGCGCCTTCTGTTCGATAAACAGAATACACCGCACCATCAATATATCGGCTTCTATCGCTGGCTGACCCGTGGGTTGCAGGCTGACGCATTGATTCATATCGGGATGCATGGCTCGGTGGAGTGGATGCCGGGGTTGCAACTGGGGATGACGCGCAGTTGCTGGCCGGATGCACTCCTTGGCGAAATCCCGCATTTGTATCTTTACCCGGTCAACAACCCGAGCGAAGCCAACATCGCCAAACGGCGCGGCTATGCCACGATGATCTCGCATTCTGTGCCGCCAATGACCCGTGCCGGACTATACAAGGAGCTGAGCGCGCTGAAAGATATGCTCAGTGACTATCGCCAGCGTCTCGCCGACACGCAAGCGGCTGCGCGAGCGGATCCCGAGTTCGAGGAAGCGATACAAAAGAAGGTGGCGTTGATCAACCTCGACAACGACTGTCCTCGACTTGAGGGTGAAGTCTTTGGCGACTATATGAGCAGGCTATATGCCTACCTGCGTGAGTTAGAGAACCGGTTGATCAGCGGTTCACTGCATGTCTTCGGCGAGGCCGCGCCTCTGGATACGCAGACGACAGTTGTGACTGAGATGCTCAAAGCGCGTGGGAATGGTCACTCCCTGGCATCGGTTGTGATGCGGCAGATGCCGCGCGCTGACGGGCTGAGCTACAACGCGCTGGCGGCGCGCGCCCGGCGCGGTGAAGCGACCGCCCTGCAATTGCGTGAAGAGGTCGATGTCGCCTGCCGTGAGTTTGTCGAGCGAGCCGTGTTTAAGACGGAATCGCTCGGGACGGCTTTCAGCCGCGCTACAGGGGCGACGAGTATCGATACTGACACGGCGCAGGCGCTCGACCAGATGGCGCGCAACGGGCGCGAACTGGTGCGCGCCATGTCCGATAATCGCGCTGAACTGGATGCAGTCGCGCGCGCGCTATCGGGCGGCTTTATCGCTCCCGGGCCGGGCGGCGACATCATCCGCGACGGCATGAGCGTGTTGCCCACGGGGCGTAATATCCATGCCATTGACCCGTGGCGCATCCCATCCGAACTGGCCTACGCGCGCGGCGCGCAAATCGCCGATGCGATCATCAGCAAACATCTTGAGGAGAACGCCGGCATCTATCCTGAGACCATCGCCCAGGTGCTGTGGGGGCTGGATACGATCAAGACCAAAGGCGAAGCCGTAGCGACGGTATTGCGGTTGATGGGCGCGCGCCCTGCCTACGACGGTCAGGGCAAGATCAGTCACTTCGAACTCATCCCGCTGGGTGAACTGGGTCGCCCGCGCATCGATGTGCTGATGAACCTCAGCCCGGTGTTCCGCGACACCTTCAGCATCGTGATGGATCACCTCGATAAGCTGGCGCGCGCTGCTGCCAAAGCGGATGAGCCGGTCGAGATGAACTATGTGAAGAAACACGTCGAGGCCGAAATGGCGAAAGGCGCTACTTTTGAAGCGGCGACGGCGCGGTTGTTCACGCAGTCGCCTGGCACATACGGCACCTACGTCGACGACATGGTGGAGGACTCCGCGTGGGAGACCGAGGAAGACCTGGACACGCTCTTCGTGCGCCGCAATTCTTATGCCTACGGCGGCGCGCGCCATGGCGAGTCCGCGCCTGATATCCTGCAACATCTGCTCGGGACGGTCGGGCGCGTGGTGCAGGAGATTGACTCGGTCGAATTTGGCGTCGCCGATATCGACCACTACTTTGCGTCATCGGGCGCGTTACATCTCGCGGCGCGCCGCCGCAACGGGGCGGACAGCACTATCAAGTTGAACTACGTCGAATCCTATACAGCCGAGACGAAAATTGATGATGTGGACAAGGTATTGCGCGTCGAATATCGCACCAAGCTGCTGAACCCGCGCTGGTACGAGGGCATGCTGCAACACGGTCACAGCGGCGCCGCTGAGATCAGCAACCGATTCACCTACATGCTGGGCTGGGACGCGGTGAGCAACAGCGTGGATGACTGGGTGTACACGCAGGCTGCCCAGACCTATGCGCTCGATCCCGCCATGCGCGAGCGGCTATCCAAAGCGAATCCGCAGGCGATGCGCAATATCGTCGGGCGATTGCTCGAAGCCAACGGACGCGGTCTGTGGCAGGCCGACGACGACACCATCGACCAGTTGAAAGAACTGTATACCGACATCGAAGACCGCCTCGAAGGCATCAAGATATGATTACTAACGCTATTGTGCTGCCCACCGCTAATACTGTGGAGCTGCGAGAAGTGGAATTGAAAGCGGTGGGTGATCAGGATGTGTTGATACACACTCACCTGACCTCGATCAGCGCTGGCACCGAGCGCATGCTGATGCGCGGCATCATGCCGCACCCGATGCTGCAGTTCCCGGTGGTGCCGGGATATGAAACAAGCGGCGACGTGATCGACGCCGGCAGCGGCGCGCGCGAGTGGATTGGCCGGCGCGTTTATGTCGGCGGCAACTATGGATTCATCGGCGTCAATTCGGCATTTGGCGGGCAGAGCGCGGCGATAGTCGCGCCGGCGACGCATCTCACGCAATTAAACGAGTTGACCGACCAGCAAGGCGTGATGCTGGCGCTGACTGCGACGGCGTTGCATGGGATCGACATCGCCGGGATTCAAGAGGGCGCGCACAAGGAACGCCCATTGCGCGTTGCCGTGCTTGGCCAGGGCGTCGTCGGTCAGTTGGCCGTCCGCATTGCGAAGGCGCGCGGCGCGTATGTCATCGCGACCGACAAGGTGGCCGAGCGTTTGGCGTTGTCGACGGCTGATGAACGCATCCTGGTGGATGGCAAAACCATGATCGCCAATCCGCAGTCCCCCATCGACGTTCTGATCGACGCGACTGGCAAGATGGACGCAATCGCACCTCACCTGATGGCGATTAAGAAGGGCGGGCGCGTTGTGCTGCTCGGATATTATGACACCGTGGCATTGCCCTATATGGGCATTTTTCTGCGCGAGTTGACGCTCGCAGCCAGCAAGGAGTGGGCGCCCGGCGACCTGGCGCGCGCCCGCGATGTGATCGCATCCGGGCAGATCGAGGTTGATTCGCTGATCACGCATCGCATGCGAGCATGCGATGCCGCCAGGGCTTTTGACATCGCATTTAATGAGCCCGCCTGTGTCAAGATGGTGTTGGAGTGGTGACTCTGCGCATGCCGGTGAATTCCGTGTTGTTTTATCCTTTCTCTTGTTTGGAGGTGTGATGGCTCCGCGAATGATTGCAATTTATGGCAAAGGCGGCATCGGTAAAAGCTTCTTCACCGCGAACTTGTCCGGGAAGATGGCTTTGAAAGGACTGCGGGTGCTGCAACTCGGTTGCGACCCCAAACACGATTCGTGTAACGCGCTGTTTGACGGGCGCAGCCTGCCCACCATCGGCGACCAGTGGCGCCTGATGAAAGACAGCGGCCGCGAGAAAGATTTAGACGTCGGTCAGCTCATCTATCGCACCGATCTGACCGGTCGCGGGAATGTGATCTTCGGCGCTGAACTGGGCGGGCCGGAAGTGGGGCGCGGTTGCGGCGGTCGTGGCATCTCGTTTGGCTTCGGGCTGCTTGAAGAGCGCGGCATGGCATCCTGGGCGCTCGACTATATCGTCATGGATTTCCTAGGTGACGTGGTGTGCGGCGGTTTCGCCACGCCAATCGCCAAAAGCCTGGCGGAGGAGATCATCATCATCGCCTCGCATGACCGCATGAGCCTGTATGCGGCCAACAACATCGCGCGCGCGGTAAGCTATTTTGCGAGCATGGGCGGCAAGACGCGCGTGATTGGCATGGTGCTCAACCGTGATGACGGCAGCGGTGTGGCTGAGCGTTTCGCTGAACGGGTGGGGATGCCGATCCTGCTCAAAGTGCCCTTCAGCCCTGCGGCGCGTTCGCTCAGCGACCGCTGTAAGCTGTTGTTTGAATTGCCTGACATGGACGCACTGTTCGATCAGTTTGTGAACAAAATCCATTATCGCGACTATGTCGCGCCGGACAATGTCACCCCGCTGGAATACGGCGATTTCCTCGATATTTTTGGCGCTGCCGAACCCGCTGGTTTGCCGACGTCGGCTACGCTGGACGATCTGAAGGGGCAGGTGACCGTCGCCGCGCGCAGTATAGACATGAACAGCCCGGAGTACAGCGATGACGCCAAGCTCATCGCGCGGCGCATCATGACTGAGATGGGGCTGACCGTCACACATATGGTTGAAGAGGTGGATCGCGGCGTGGTGGTGACCAGCGATTGTGGCTGGGAAACCATCTTCGGGAACCCGCGCGAGGAGCTCGACGCGAAGATCGCCATCCTGTCGGCGCTGAGTCACAGCGGTGAGTCATTCCGGCTGGCTGATCTGCGACACACGGCGGCGCCTTTCTATGAGTGAACCGATGTTGACAAAGTTGAACGGGTGCGGGCGGCGCCTTTATACATGTTAACGCACGGGGCGCCGTTCCTGTTCGCGTTGTTCGCGTGGTGGTTCAGCACCGCTGTTATCATCTATCTGGATGGTTTGCCGCGACCGACGTTCCGCTGGAGCATGGCGGTGATCACGGGGTTGTCTCTGTGCGCGCTTGGCGGACTGGCGAGCCTGCGCGATGACACAAGCATTGCGGGCGCCTACCTTGCGTTTGTCTGCGGGCTACTGGCGTGGGCATGGCCGGAGGTTGGCTTTTATACCGGCTATCTTGCCGGCCCGCGAAGGGAGCACTGCCCGGAGAACTGCGGCGGCTGGCGCCACTTCGGGCACGCAGTGCATGCCAGCTTGCATCACGAGTTGGCGATATTGGTTATTGGCGTGATCGTAACGGCGATTACCTGGAATGCGGCCAACCCCGTTGGACGCTGGACGTTCCTTGTCTTATGGGGCATGAGTGAGAGCGCCAAGCTGAACGTGTTTCTGGGCGTGCGCAACCTGAATGAAGAACTGCTGCCGCCGCAATTGCAGCATCTGCGCAGCTACCTGACGCACAAGCCGATCAACTTCCTTTTCCCGATCTCCATCACCGTTTCCACGATCGTGACTGCGCTGTTGTTCTTTCAGGCATTCCGAACGGCTGACGCATTCGAGGCCACCGGGCTCGTGCTGGTCGCGACGATGCTGGCGGTTGGCGTGCTTGAACACTGGCTGCTGATCCTGCCTATATCGACAACGAGGCTGTGGGAATGGGGACTGCGATCACGTCAAGCGAGGCGCGGCGAGGTTGCCAGTGGCGCGCTGCCGCACCCTCTTTCTTCGGCGCCCGTGACACGCTTGCGGCTGCGCCAGATCAATCATGAGGTTATTGAATGAGTGAGATGACAAAATCCATTCCGGCGGAAAACCCGTCGAGCAATCACCAGGGGCTGTCGGCGCCATCCGATCTTGGGTTGACGCCGCAAACGATGTGCCCCGCTTTTGGAAGCCTGCGCGTGCTGACCCGCATCGACGGTCTACAGACCGCGATGGTCACCGACGCCGGGTGCTTATACGGCCTCTCTTTCGTCACGCACTTTTACGCCGGTCGCAAATCAATTAGCGCGCCTGTATTGGGCACGAAGGAGCTCATGGCCGGGAATATCGCAGAGGCTGCTATCGCCGCCTGCGCAGAGGCCGCTAAGGCGCCCGGAACCAAACTCGTCGCAGCCCTGTCGCTGTGTGTGGCCGAGACGGCGGGGTTGACGGAAGAAATGCTCCCGGTGCAGATTAATGGCGTTGACGTCGTGTTGATCCGCGTGCCAGCATACGCGATTCATACGCACCCCGAAGCGAAGGATATCGCGATAAATGCCTTGCTGAAGAAATATGTCGCCCCGGCGCGCAAGACCGACGCGACTGGCGTCGAAGCGCCGTTGTCGCGCGAGGGTCCTGACTTGCGCCATCAGGTTATTCTGATGGGTGAAGTGTTTCCCGTGGACCCATTGTCGGTTGACATGGTGTTGAAGAAGATGGGAGCATCGCTGGCATCCAACTTGCCGTCGCGCAATCTCGATGACTATCGGATTGCGGGCAAGGTGGGCGCGATCGCCGCGCTGCACCCGTTCTATACGCGCAGTGTGGCTACATTGCGCGCAGCGGGTGTGCCCATTGTCAGCGGCGCGCCGATCGGCGCCGACGGCAGCTATGGCTGGATTAAGGGCATCGGCAACGCGCTCAAACTCGATCCTGCCAGGGTGGAAGAAGTCGCGAGCGAGGAACGCGAGAAGTGCCGCGCGATTATCCAGGCCAATCGGATTGAGGGAAAAGTGCACATCTGCGGCTATGAGGGCAACGAACTTGGTTATGCGCGTTTACTGGTTGAAGCTGGCGCGCAGGCGCTGTATGTCAGCACCTCAATCGAGAAGTCGCTGTATACGGCAGCCGATGAGGCCTGGTTGAAGGCGCATGGAACGGTTGAAGTGGTCTATCGCAAGACGCTCGAACAGGATATCCGCGCGCTGGACAAGCACAAACCCGATCTGGTGCTTGGCACGACGCCGTTGTCAGCCGAGGCCAAACTGCGCGGCATTCCCAGCATGTACTACACCAATCAGCTCAGCACGCGGCCTTTGTTCCTTAGCGCTGGCTTGGCCGGCACGATCAGCCTGATCAAAGACGCGCTTTCGCGCGCTCCGCGTTATGCGTGGATGCGCGAGTTTTTCACCGGCGAGAACGATGCGTCCGACGCGCTTAACGCCAAACCGGTCATCAACACGATGGACTAACTAAATGGAGAGCACCATGACTGAAAATGTGCCCGTTGCGCCGGCGACTACGCCTGAGCAGGCAAAAGCGTCGGCGGCGCAGATCATCCGCGACCTCGACACAACCAGCGGATACTGGGCGGCGGTATGGACCATCTGCTGCCTGCCCGACGCCCATGTGATTTGCGACGCGCCGATCGGTTGTTTTAACCTCGTCGGAACCGCCGTTCCGGACTATACCGACGCCATTCCCCATATCGAGAATCTCACGCCGTCGGTAATGCGCGAGCAGGAAGTCACCATGCTTGGCACTGCTGGAGCAGTGCGCCGCGCCGTGGATGGGTTGCGCGCCATACACCCGGATCGCCAGATGATTGTGGTGAGCACAGCGGAAAGCGAAATGATCTCGTCCGATCACGGCGACTGGCTGGGCAAATTGGACCCGCCGGTGTCTTTTTACTGGAGCCGTTCGCTCGAAGACGACGAATGGGTCGGGCGTGATCGCGTTCTGCTATGGCTGTGGAAGAACTTTGGCCAGGGTGGCGTGAAGGATCAACCCGTTCTCTCGCGCGCGGTCAACATAATCGGCCCCACCTACGGCTGCTTCAATTCCCCGGCCGATTTGCACGAGATTAAGCGCCTGATTGCGGGCGCGGGCGGGGTGGTCAACCTCGTTTACCCGTATGAAGCTGCGCTGAAAGACACGCCGCGCCTGAGCGAATCGGCAGTCAATGTGGTGTTGCATCGCGAGTATGGCGACGGGCTGGCGCAGGAGTTGGGCAAGCCATTTCTGCACGCGCCCGTGGGCATCCGTGAGACGACCGATTTTATTCGCGAGCTGGGTAAGCTACTGGGCGCCGGCGACCAGGCCGAAGCATTCATCGAACGCGAGAAGAAAACCACGCTGCAACCGATCTGGGATTTGTGGCGCGGGCCGCAGGGCGACTGGTTCTCAACGACGGAGTTTGCTGTGGTGGCCGGACGCACCTATGCCGATGGGCTGGTAACGTTTCTCGGTGATGAGCTTGGCATGAAGCTGGTCTTTGCCACCGGTCACCCGATCAAGCCGGGCGAGATGGACAACATCGCCGTCCGAAACTTTCTGCACAAGCGCCAGCCGGGGTTTGTCTTTGGCAGCATCAACGAGAAAATCTATCTGGCAGAGGCAGGCGCGCGCGCGACGCATTTCATCCCGGCTGGTTTCCCAATTCCGATCGTGCGACGCGCGCTTGGCACCCCGTTCATGGGTTACAGCGGCGCCGTCTATATCGCGCAGGAGATGGTGAATCGCTTTTACGAGACAGTGTTTAACTACCTGCCCATCGATACAGTGAAGCCGGCAGGCGGCGGGACGGGCGGCCCGCCCGGTCCCGCGGCAGCCGACACGGGAACGCTGATCTGGAGCGACGCCGCGCGCGCCGCGCTCGAAGCGCGCGTGGAGGGTATCCCGTGGCTGAGCCGGATCAGTGCCATGCGCGACGCGCGGACGCAGGTCGAGGCGTATGCGCTCCGCCAGCACATCAATCAGGTGACTCCCGAGGTCGTTCAACGCGCTATCGCTTAATAATGGCATTCATGCCAGCAATACAAATCAACCAGAGGTGATCCATGTACGAGTACTTTATCGGGCCGGCAGGCGTCTTCGACACACCATTCACTGCGATCGTGTTCTCGATAATTCTGATCGGGTTCATGCTGATCGAGACGCGCTTCAGCGTGCGCGCGCCGAAGGGGTCTGTGACCGAGACGCGCAAAACCTTCCTGCCGCTTGCTGTTGCGATCCCGATCAGCCTGCTTGTCCCATTGATCTGTGGCTTTTTCAAGATCGGCATCATCCACGGCGAATCGCGCAGGTTGTGGGTCGGCTTCGGGTTGTTCCTGATGGCGTTTGGCCGGCTGTTGCGCACGTGGGCCCAACTGCAGATGAAGCAGCTCTACATCGGTGAGGCGGCTGTGCAACAGGGGCACCGGGTTGTCACGACCGGCCCCTACCACTGGATACGCCATCCGGGGTATGTTGGCGGGACGCTGACGTCCATTGGCATCGGGCTGGCGTTGTCAACGTGGCTGGGCGCATTGATCGCAACCATCGTGCTGGTGGTTGCGTACATTATCCGTATTCCGATTGAAGAGGCGCTGCTTGTCAAGGAGATGGGCGCTGCCTACCGCGCGTACATGGCGCGCACTAAGCGCTTCGTCCCGTTTGTGTTTTAGCATCTTGGCGCATAGTCGCGCTGGCGCATAGTCGCGCTGGCGCATAGTCGCGCTGGCGCATAGTCGCGCTGGCGCATAGTCGCGCTGGCGCATAGTCGCGCTGGCGCATAGTCGCGCTGGCGCATAGTCGCGCAGTGAAGTGATGTTATTTTCGGAGGTGTTGTGATGGACTTGAAAACCTGGCGCAAATTGCCGCAGAAATCAGTGGATCGGGGCGTGCTCTATGACCTGTTGAAGAACAAAATGCGGTTGAAGCGCGAGCCTGTCATGGTGACGTATTGTGAGACGGAGCCGCCGGCTGGTTACGCGCCCGTCAACGTTCCTCCATGTGGCATAGTGCATCGCGCTGAACAGGGACAACGCGTGTGCGTGGATGCCCAAAACCACGACTGCTTCGTGGGGCTGTACCATCTTGGGATGATCACGTCCGAACGCGCCGGGTCGCTCATCTGCGACGGCGAGTATCTGGCGATGGAGCAAGGCTTCTTTACGGCTGCTGCGGCCAGGCGCAACAAGGAGCAGACCTTTACGATGCCATTTGGCGCGATCCGAGCCATTGCCGCCGCGCCGTTGAGAGATGCGCCGCCTGACGTTCCGCTTGATTTGCTAGTCGTGGTTACCGATGCCTTCCACGCCATGCAGTTGGCTGGCGCCGCCGCTGTGCGCGAAGGCACGGCCCCGCATGGCGAACTGGGGCCGTCATCATGCTCTTCGATCTTCGTCGCGCCATGGTTCACGCAAAATACCGTATTCGCGCTTGGCGAGGGTGGGGGGCGCCGTTTCAACGGCCTGGATACTACTGAGATGTTTGTCGTGCTGCCGGCGCATCATGCGCCATACGTGATTGAGATGTTTGAGAACTTCTGGATCAAGCCCGAAGCAGCGCACCACTTGCTGATGCCCAGTTATGCGGCGAAGAAGGCAGCCGAAGACGCCAAAAACAGAGGCTGATTTACGACAGACAACCAGAACGCCAGCAATATTTCAGGTATCATCAGGAGTAAGATGCGCATACGCGTTCGCGTGTTCAGCGCCTGCAAAGAGAGGTTACTGATATGAAAGTTCGGCCTTACAACAAGCGTTCTGGATGGAAAGATGGTGGTGTGCCGAAAGACGAAAGCGCCAAGGCAACCAAAAAGGATGACAAGACGCTGAAGCCCTCCAGCAAGTACAAGTGGTATCTGGGGAAAGACGGCCTGGTGCACATTGTCACCGTCGGGCGCTTTAATAAGCTCACGGAGATCGTCAGTTTTGTTGAAGCAGAAGCGACCCGTGAACAGGCCGCCGTGCTGCAGATGGCGGTCGAGGATCAAAGCCTGGCGAAGTGATCCGTATGCCGAGTCATCCTATTTAGAAAATGAACCAGCGGCGCTATACGCTTGCGTAGCGCCGCTGGTTTTGTTGACTGAACCGCGAATCGGATTTACAGATTTGGCGCGCGCGCCTTGATGATCGGCACAACCCGCCCGATGAACTGATCGACCGGCATGGCCTTCAGGTCTTCGCCCGTGCGCAACCGCACAGCAACCGCGCCGGCGTCGCGCTCCTTGTCGCCAATGACCAGCATGTACGGGATCTTCTGACCCTGCGCCTTGCGTATCTTGTTCTGCATGCGCTCCGTGCTGTCGTCAACGCTCACGCGCATGGCCTCTGCGCGCAACTTTGCTGCCACCTGATTCGCATACTCGACGTGGCGATCGGCGATTGGGATGATTAGCGCCTGCGCAGGCGCCAGCCAGACCGGGAACGCGCCAGCGTAGTGCTCAAGCAGGAACCCGACTGTGCGCTCGTGCGTGCCCAGCGGCGCGCGATGGATGCACAGCGGCGTCTCGGGCTTGCCTTCGCGATTGACGAAAGTCAGGTCAAAGCGCTCCGGAACAGCGAAATCCACCTGGTTCGTCGCGAGGGTAAACTCCTTGCCGATCACGCTCCAGATTTGCACGTCGATCTTCGGCCCATAGAACGCGGCCTCATCCGGGATCTCGACGAACGGGACATTGTGCTTCGTCATGGCGTTGCGCACCATGGCCTCCGTCTTCAGCCACAAAGACTCGTTATCGACATACTTCTTGCCCAGACCCTTCTTGCTGTGAGTGCTCAGGCGCATGACATACTTATCGATGCCGAAGAGCCGGAAGTACTCCAGGTAGAACGCGATTACGCCCATGAACTCCTGCTCGAACTGGTCTTCGGCGCAGTAGATGTGCGCGTCGTTCATCTGCATGGAACGCACCCGCATCAACCCGAACAACTCACCGCTCTTCTCATAGCGATAGCACGTGCCATATTCGGCCAAGCGGACTGGCAGATCGCGATAACTGCGCTGTTTCGCGCCGAAGATCTTGTGGTGCATCGGGCAGTTCATCGGCTTGACGTAGTACTTCACCCCTTCCAGTTCCATCGGCGGATACATGCTCTCGGCATAGTAGGGCAGGTGGCCGCTCCTCAGGAATAGGTCCTCCTTCGTCAGGTGGGGAGTGCGCACGCGGTCGTAACCGGCATTGAGTTCCATCTCCTTGGCCAGGCGCTCCAGTTCCTCGATTAGAATGCCGCCATTCGGCAGCCACAATGGCAGACCAGGGCCGACCTCATCATCAAAGATGAAGATTTCCAGTTCCTTGCCCAGCTTGCGGTGATCGCGCTTCTTGGCGTCTTCGACCCTCGCGAGGTACTCTTCCAACTCCGGCTTCGACTTAAATGCCACACCGTAGATGCGTTGCAGCATCGGGTTGTGCTCATCGCCGCGCCAGTACGCGCCGGATGAACTCGTCAGCTTGAACGCCTGCGGGTTGATTTCCCGCGCGCTCGCAACGTGCGGCCCACGACACAGGTCCGTGAAGGTATCCTGCGTATAGACCGAGATCGCGACCGGTTGGCTGTCTGCGGGCGACTCGCTAGCGTCAGCGTCCTCGCTCTCCTCGCCCATCTCGTCGCCGGCGCCTGCGGCCAGACCATTGATGAGCTCGATCTTGAACGGGTTTGCGGCGAAGATCTGCAACGCCTCGTCCTGAGAGACCTCGCGGCGATTGAACGCGGGGTTGCTTTTGATGATTTCCTTCATGCGCGACTCGAAGGCTTCCATGTCCTCAGGCGTAAAGGGTTTGTCGACTTGAAAGTCGTAGTAGAAGCCGTTCTCGACCGGCGGGCCGATGGTTGGTTTGGCGTCCGGGAATCGTTCGAGCACCGCCTCCGCCATGATATGCGCCAGCGAGTGGCGTATCCGGTACAGATCCTCCGGCATATTGTTCTGTCTAGCCATTTCAGCATCTCCATAGTCGGGCGAACCCATGTCCACCTAGGCAAACAAAAAGGCCTTTGCCCACATATTGGGGCAAAGGCCTTTATTACTTCGCGGTTCCACCCAGGTTGCGCCAGTTGCGTTCGTTCAGTTCACGTGAAACTGGACGGCGCGCGCTGATGCGTCTCATTGTCGCTTTAACGGGCGAATCCCGGCGCAATTTGTCAGACGACAGCTGATTTGCATTGCGCGCTCACGGGTGGTGCACGATCCTCGCTGGTTGCGACGCTTTCACCAAACTTCCGCCGCTCTCTGTAACTGCTACCGGGTCATGCGTATCCCGATCATCACATTTTGATATTTAGATGTGGGGCTTATTGTATCCGTTGTAATGCAAGTGTCAATAGCGATTTGGCGCTTTTTATTACGCCGTGCAGAACGGCAGTGCCACTGCCTCAGAACAGGAACCTGTGACCGGTGGGTGTGGGCGACTATACTTGGCCGTGCAGAAACGGCAGTACAACTGCCTCAGAACGGGAGGATTGTATGGTCATCCAGGGGAATTGGTCTGAGATTGCCGGGCGGATCGTCCATGGGCTAGGCGTCCAACCGGGCGAGTTGATCTATGTGCGCGATCACACCGGCCGGTTTGAACTTCTGCCCGAAGTGTTGCTTGCGATCGAACTTGCCGGTGCGACGCCTTTGCCACAGATCGATCCAGCTGAGTACATGGAGCGCCTGTGGGCGGGCGCCTCGATCGAGTACCTCAGCCAGTGGGATCGACGCCGATTGGAATGGACGCAGCAGTGTGACCGTATCCTGGTGCTCGCGGGTGCAGGACCCGACATGCGCAATGCGCCGGCAGAGGCACTGCAGGCCTGGCTAATGGCTGACGAGCGATTGGTCGCTCTGGAGAACGAACGTTTACTCCCGTTCCTTCTGGTTGCCATTCCCACCGCCCGGCGGGCGCAACAGCTTGGACTATCCCCGGCGGAACTCGATGCTCACGTGCTGCCCGCACTTGCCGTCAAGGCCGAGGTGCTGCAAGGACATATCCAGGATGTATTGCAGGCGGTTCATGGGCATGCTCACTTCACGATCCGCACTGATAGTGGTAATGGTGGTAAAGAGCATGAGCTGCATCTGTATCAGGGCGACCGACATTGGCTGAGTGACGATGGGCTGATCGATGATGCCGACCGCGCAGCCGGCGCAATAGCCTCAAATATGCCGGCCGGCTCGATTTACACGACGGTAGTGGAGAGGGAGACGCATGGCAGCTTGTATCTTCCGTCCGCCGGCGACGCCAAGGATGTGGTGTTTCATTTCGACAGTGGGCGCCTTGTCAGGATCGAGGCCAGCACTCCGTCGGCAGCGCAAGCGCTTGAAGCAGTGTTCGATAGCCATAGCGGTGAACCCCGCCGGGTGGCGCACATCGGGATTGGCCTGAACCCCGCCTTGCGCCGTCCCATTGGCTGGACTCTGGTCGACGAGCATCTCTTTGGCGGTATGTTCCTCTCGCTTGGCGAGAATCGCTATATGGGTGGACAGAACGAATCCTCGTTAAATGTGGATTACTTCGCGCCGGCGCCCATCTTTCTGGCTGGAGGACGTGAAGTAATGGCGGGCGGAGTAATTCACCCACGAGTTCGACCTTACACCAAATGAATTCGGACGATGCGGACCATGACTTTTTTGAGAGTATGATTCAACTGGCTGTCCGCGACAGCACGGCAGCGGGACGCACAGCAACGACTGATGTACAGTCAATGTGTTCGTTGGAGGTATGTATGGATCCGAAGAAAACAGCGCTTGTGTTGATTGAGTACCAGAACGATTTCGCTTCGACCGGGGGCACACTGCATGAGGCCGTGAAAGGCGTCATGGAATCCAGCCAGATGCTCAGTAATACAGTTGAAACAGTGGAGAAGGCTCGCGCACTCGGCGCGACGATCATCCATGCACCGATCAGTTTCACGAATGACTATCATGAACTGACCGCCGAACCCTATGGCATTTTGAAGGGTGTGGTGGATAGTAAATCGTTCCGCCAGGGCACATGGGGCGCAGAGATTGTTGAAGTCTTGAAACCGCAGAACCAGGATATTGTGGTTGAAGGCAAGCGTGGTCTGGATGCCTTTGCCAGCACCAATCTGGACTTCATCCTGCGTAGCCGCGGCATTACGACGATTGCACTCGGTGGATTTCTCACCAACTGTTGCGTGGAATCCACAATGCGCAGTGGTTACGAGAAGGGGTTCAACGTGATCACGCTCAAGGATTGCACCGCGACACTCAGTGAAGAGGAGCAACGCATGGCCGTGGAGAAGAATTACCCGATGTTCTCACGCCCGGTGGCACATGATGCGTTCCTAGATGAGTTGGCGGGTGAGAAGTCCATCTCGACAGACGGTCGCGGTTATAGCAGCTGAGATCGGCGCCATGGCGCGCCAGCCGGTATAGCCACAAGTCACGCCGCTGATAAAATCCCAAATCCAGCGGCGTGATTTTTTCATAACCCCGTAAGAAATCCACGGATACTGGCCTAAGGGCTGGCTTTAAGGGATCGACAATACTGACGTTATATTGTCGAATCTTAACAATCTCCTAACGTCTCACTAACAATACTCTCTGGGGCACATGCTACACTGATGCTTACCTCTAGCAAAGTAGATTCGTTATGTTTAAGAAAAAAGAGCGCACTACCAGTACAGTTGACCCCACAAGTCAGGATAAAAACGGCTCCGATTACATCGTGCAGATCGACGATGTGCATAAGAGCTATGTGATGGGCAAGGAAGCAGTGCCGGCACTTCGCGGCGTCACGATCAATGTTCAGCGCGGTGAGATACTGTGTCTGATGGGCCCCAGCGGCAGCGGTAAAACCACCTTGCTTAACATCATCGGCGGGCTGGATTCGCCCAGCCGTGGGCATGTGATCGTCGACGGTCAGAATATCATCGCCTTGAGCGAAGAAAAACTGGCTCGACTCCGCCTGCGCAAGATGGGCTTTGTCTTTCAGAACTTTAACCTACTCAGCAGCTTCACCGCGCTGGAGAACGTGCAAGTGCCGATGGTGCTGGTCGGCCAGCGCAACCCCAAGCGCGCCCAGGAACTGTTGCGCCTGGTGGGGCTGGGCGACCGCATGGGACACTATCCCAGCGAGCTTTCCGGCGGCCAGCAACAGCGCGTGGCGATCGCCCGCGCCATGGCTAATGACCCGCCGGTGCTCATCGGCGATGAGATGACCGGCGACCTGGATACGCAAACGTCCTTCGAGATCATGAACTTGCTGGTAAAGCTCAATAAGGAGCGGGGCACCACGATCGTGTTTGTGACGCACGATCCGCGCATGAGCACCTTTGCCGGACGGGTCATTGTGATGCGCGACGGTAAGCTGGCAGAAGAGAATATGGCGGGTGCGCCTTCAAATATCTGACTTCATCGAGAAGTCGGATATTTGAAGGCCCACGCGGTCAGGACGTGAAATATGGGTCTGAAGTACGTATTGAAATCCATGCAGCGGCGCAAGTTGCGCACGCTCATCATTGCTCTGGCGCTCACGGTCGGTGTTGCGCTGGTGGGCGCGTTGCTGTCGCTGGTGGACACTCAACGCCAGTTCAGCATCCAGGCGGTCGGCGCGCAAACGGGCGGCTACGATCTCAGCATCAGCAAGAACGACCTGGCGGCTTCGACCTTCTTTGACATCGTCCAGGCAGAGGCACTGTCGGCCAACGCCTACAACAAAATCGCCGCCATGCACCCGCGCATTCAGGCCAGTGTCGAGGGGCGCAAGGTGAACGCGCTGGACGGCCAGGCAGTCACCTTTATTGCCATCGATGCTGCTACGGACAATTTGGTGTCACTTGCGCAAACGGATGCTCGCGCGACTAGCGGCAGCATAAACATCCTGGGCATCCGCATTGGCGGGAACGGCGATGTCGACGGTCACCGCCTTGACCAGCTCGACGGATTTTTTTCTGGCGAAGCC
>Ga0118677_10007206_pt1 | contig 18461 bp, 16 predicted proteins | sample AliMusrvi5mmetaG_FD_86154 | JGI IMG/M metagenome (GOLD analysis project Ga0118677, IMG submission 86154) | reverse complement strand
TTTAGATATTTGGACCAAGAGAACCACTGATTACACTGAGAGCCACTGATCACACTGAAAATATGAATCAATCAGTGACCTCAGTGGGTTTCAGTGGCATCAGTGGTAATATCAGACTGTCAAACCTTGTATAGTCCAAGCCACGGACTCCTCAGTACATCCCGCCGCTGGGCCTCCGGTTTGCCAGAATCTGTTCGTAGAGTTCATAGACTGCATCCCGGGTATTGGCGTATTCGAGCAGGATGCGCCTGCCGGAGGTCTGGCGATAAATGATGCGCATTCCGCCAATGCGCAGCCGATTGAATCCTTCGAGGGGTCCTTGCAAACCTTTGATGTCGCCCCGGCCCTTGGCCAATCCGCGAAGTGCGATCCGCACCCGGTGCTTGGCTTGCGGGGGAAGTCCGCACAGCCAAGAGGCGACTTGATCAGAGGCCGAAATTTTCATCGTCAAGATCGAGCAGGCGGTGTCTGGTCTGGTTTTTGCGGGCGGATTGAATGGCCTTCATGGCTGCGGGGTCCGCCAGCACGTCCAGGGTTTCCATCAGTGCCTCGAAGTCCTCGACCGGCATGGCCACCACGACCGGGCGGTTCCGGTTGGCGATGACAAATCGCTTGCCAGACCGGCAAAGTTGGGTGAGCCCCGCTTGTGCCTCCTTCATGTTGTAAGTATCTGTCATGGGGTTTGTCTATACCAGATTCCGCCGCTGTGCAAGGGGAAACCCAAGTGCAATTGTCGTTTCCTCCCGCCGGGGCGCGGCCCGGCCTTGCGGGAGGTGCGGCCTCCCCCGAAAGCGCCGCGACTCATGGGCGGCCCGTCCACCGGCGAGACGGCTTGGAATGTTAGAGTTCCCCGCGCCGTTCCCGGTTCAGCCAAAGCGGCGTCGTTGCCGCCGCATCTCCACGCATTGGTTTCACGGACCCGTCACCTTGAGCCGCATGAAGAGCGCGGGGTTGCCATTGGTCGGCACGCTGAAAATGTGTTGGGGAGCGACGCCAGTGTCGGTGACCGGGTGCCAGTCCAGGGGTGCCAGGCTTGTGCTCCACTCCGCGCCATAGGTGATGCTGTCCACTCCGGGCGGCTCGGAGAAACTGATCACCAGATTGCTTGCGACCAGTTGCGCTTGCGGGATTAGGCACGACGCCCCATCCTTCGGGTTCAGGCCGAACGCATACTCTAACAGATTTACCAGACCGTCATTGTCGAAGTCGAAGTTGTCGGCCGCGTTGCCGCTGTTGGCGGTGGTGCCGAACCAGGTGTTGCGCCAGGTTTCCAGCGCGGTCAGGAGGGTGCCGGTGAGATATGCCGTTCCATTGTTGCCGACCACCGTCGCCGGGTTGAGACTCAATGCATAATCCGCCGCATTGCTCGTGCTGGCCGCGCTGGCAACCCCTTGGAAGAGCGGCCCTTGGCGACCAACCGTGGGCAATCCTCGGGCGAAGGGCGGGCCGTAAATGCCGTCCGCATCGTTGAGGATGGAGCCCGCGTTGCTGCCGGCGTAGGCCGCACCGCCCCAGGCGAGCGACCAGTAAACGTTTCCGATGTTATCCTCGTAGGTCAAGCGGCCGGCGGCAAGGTAACTCGCCGGAATGGGATTGGTGATCGTGAAATCCGGAGCGAACGCCGGCGCGAGAGCCTTCAGCTTCGTGATGAATGCCGCGGTGGCTAACAGAACTCGCGAGCCCGCGGCGCTGTTCGTCACGTTCGTCGTCATGTCCATGACCAGCACCGGATTGGCACCCGTCGCATCCCAGGCACGCACCCGCGCGTTGCTCACCAGGTTCTCTCCCGCCGACCGCATTCGCAGTTGAATGGCCTGCGCCGTCGTGTCGCCATCCAACGCACCGATCACCTGCTCGATCTGCATGAGATGGAACGAGGCGAACGCGGCGGGGGAGAGTGCCAGCGTGACAACGGCTGATAGAAATGTTTTCATGGCTGGAATGGTCGCAGTTGGTTGTTAGATATCTGTTGTATGGCGGAATTGTGTGACGCTACGGTTGGCGGATGATTTCCAGGCGGGCGAAGCGCCGGGCCGGGGTTGGCGAGCTGTCCTGGGCGGTGACGATCCTGATCGGGGCTTCGCCGGGGACGGCGATGTCGGAAACCAGGGCCGGACCGGTTGGCACGCCGCCCGCGGTGCTGGTGACGACGGTGTTCCAGGTGGTTAGATCGGCGCTGGTTTGGAGTTGATAGGTGAGGTCGGTGGCGCGCGGGTCGCGGCGGAAGGTGACGGTGAGAACGGTGTTAGGACCGGACGCGGCCACGGTGACGCTCATGCCCGGGTTGGCCGCGTTGGAGGCCAGCGGTGATTGGGCGAAGGCGTATTCGACGAGGTTCACCACGCCGTCGCCGTCGAGGTCGGCGAGATCGTCCACGAATTGGCCGACGGCGAAATACTGTTGGAGCCAGGCCTCGCGGCGGGTTAGCGCCGGCGGCGTGGCGTAAGTGAGGGTGAGCGCGGGCCGATTCCCGGGCGTCGCGTCCTCGCGGCTGGAGAAGCGTTTTGCCGAGACGGCGGATTCATCGCCGCGCAGCAACCAGCCGAAATTCTGCGCGGGACTGGCGATCCATGCGTTGACGTCACTGACAAGTCCCGGTCCGCTCCAGAGATAGGTGCCAATGCCGTTGACGGATGTCGTCGCCGAGGCTGTCGCGACAAAGGTGCCGCCGGGAGTCGCCCAAGTGCTGGTGTTGAAGAACCGATGGATCCAAGTGGCGTCGTTGGTGCTTGCCTGGGCACCGGCGCCGCTGCTCTCGCCGGCATTGGACGTGCCTTCGCCCCAATCATCGCCGAGCTTGAAGAGTGAGCAATTCGAGGCCGCGGTGATGGTCTTGTTCATCGAGAGCGCAAGCTGCGCGGAAACGATCGAGGCGCCGGCCGGCACCGCACTGGTTAGATCGAACGCGAGCAGGGCACGGGTTGCGCCGCCGGAGCCGGTGAGTCCCGCGAAGAGGTATCCCTGCCCGTTGCTGTTTTCCGGAGCCGCGGAATAGACGGTGTTGTCTTTCGAGGGTCCGAGGGCGACTCCTCCGCTTGTGGGCGCGACGATTTTGTAGAGCGCCCCGGCCGGCAACCCGTTGTCGAGTTGCGACGGGGCGAGCGTGGTGTTGGTCGCGACGTAGAGTTCGCCCTGCTCGTCGCGGCCCATCGCATAAACGCGCGTCGCCAGCGGATTGCCGTTGGTCAGGGTCAGGGTTGACAGGGTCCAGTTGTTAGGCGTGGTTTCCTCCAACCCTAGCATGAGTCCCCGCGCCAAGCTGGAACTGCTGCTGTAATCGGCGAAGAGATATTTCCCCTGCAAGCCGGCGATGGCGCTGCCGCGATAGACATAGCCGCCCATCGCCGCGATGCCGATTTGCGGCAGGGCCGGGCTGCCGATGGTCACCCCGGGATGGGCGTATTGGGCGACGGGGTCGATCAGCGGCACGCCGGGTGCGGGCGCGTTGATCGAGAACGACGGGACAAACGAGCCCTCGCGATTGCGCCAGCCGTAATTGCCACCGCTGGTCACGATGTTGATTTCCTCGACTTGGTCCTGGCCGACGTCGGCGACAAACAGGCGGTTGCTGCCGCCGGGGCCGGTGTCGAAGGAGAAGCGCCACGGGTTGCGCAGTCCGTAGGCGAAGATTTCGTCCCGCACACCGCCGCCGGCCCCAACGAATGGGTTGCTCGCGGGAATGCCATACTGGCCGCCGGGGCCATTGGTGCCGAGCGGATCGATGCGCAGGAGCTTTCCTAACAGCCGCGTCTTGTCCTGGGCATTGCCCAGGCAGTTGGTCGGGCGCGCGCTGCCGCCGCCGGTGTGGCCGGCGTCGTTGTCGTTAGAACTGCCGCCGTCGCCGGTGGCGATGTAAAGCAATCCATCCGGACCGAACTCGAGCTGGCCGCCATTGTGGTTGAATTGCGGTTTGTCGAACGTGAGCAGGATGCGCTCGGAAAGCGGATCGGCGACGTTCGGATCGGCCAGCGAGACGAGGAATTCCGAGACGGTGGTGCGGCAATCGACCGGATTGGTCGCAGTCCCGGGAGCGTTTGGCGATGGCGCGCTGTAGAAGACATAGAAGCGGCGGTTGCTCGCAAAGTTGGGATGGAACGCGAGACCGAGCAGACCACGTTCATCGTAGCCCGCGCGCTCGGGGACGAGCTTGGAGGCGAGGTTGAGGAACGGCGTTGGCAGCAGCATCCCATTTTGGAAAATACGCACGGCCCCGCGCTGTTGGCCGATGAAGAGCCGGCCCGTGCCGTCGCCCGCGGGAGTGATGACCGTCGGTGCCTGAAGCTGGTTCAGACACATTGGTTTGAGCGTCAACGGCGAAATCGCAGCTAACAGCAGGGGACTTGAAATGAGCAACGCGAATGCCACGCGGAAAAAAGCCGGTGTGCTTCTCATCCGGCGGGGGCGGGGTTCGACCGGGGCTTCCGGAGACGGACCGGAACGCGCTCCCGCCGGATGGTTGTCAAGGGCTTGCCTGGGGCCCCATGGCGGCCGGCAGTGCCAGGGGACGGATCGAAAACCGAAAGCCAGCGGCAGGGCGGAGAGGCCCATGCAACGACAGCCGACACAACGGTTTTTTTTCAAGGGCTTCATGGTGGGGATGGGGTTGGATTTGGCAATCTGTCGCTTGGCATTCGCTCATCAGGTTGGCGGGTGCCCCAATGCACGACGGATGTCTCAACCTGCTTTCGTCGCGACGCGAATGGATAATCGTAACGGGATTGTTACCATTTCCAGGGGCACACGCCTGGGCGGGAGACCGGAACCCGGCGCGGGAAACCGCTGGCGACATGCACCGCTTCTGCCAAAACACCCGTCGTTGGGCCAGCGGCCCATCCACCCTGCGGCCCCGTCGTGAAGGACGCCGCGGAACTCAGCAGTCTTCCAAGTAATACGTCAGGCTTTGGGCCGGAGGAATTTCCTGATGAACAGGAGGTAACCCAGGAGCGGCACCGCCGACAAAGACATCAGCCAGCTCATGCGGTTGCCCTCCAGCAGCCCGGACTGTTGGATCTGATCCAACTGCGCCTTGGGATAGTTCATCAGTTGGTACATTTCCAGCATGTCATGCCGCTCGAAGGTCAGGCAGCCGGACACCATGAACACACACATGGCGATGAAGACCAGCCACCAACCCCGGGAATCTAGCCGGTAAAGCAGCCACCCGGCATAGGTCCAGAGCGCGGCCATGACCAGACGGCCATGATGCCGTAGATGCCAATGGCGGGCAGGATCAGCGAAAAGTCGGTCGGCGTATGGTTGACCTTGGCGGCCATCGCCTGTCCGATGAACATCAAGGGGACAAACAGCCCGGCCAACACACCCAGCAGCAGGGTCATCACGCCGAAGGCGACCAGGCCGCCGGAGCGGTCCTTGTAGGGCTGGGTTGCCGGTTCCATGGGGGCGGGTGCAGAATAGGGTTCGCTCATGGGGAAGGAATTGGTTGTTTGGCGTGGTTACAGCGAAAGGTTTACCGCCCGGTCGGCTGGGAGGAACTTCCAGAGGTAGGATTGCAGTTTCCAGGACATGATGTAGGGCGGAGTGTTCAACACGTCCGATTAAAACGGTCGTTTCACACACGACTTCTAGCACTCTTCCCCCGGCGTGGCGAGGCAATTCTTCGGAGGCAATTCTTCGGAGGGGCGATCTCCGAATCGCCCTCAAGGAGGGGCGGCTTCCCAGCCGCCCAGGACCATGACGAGGCAATGGAAAGTGGCCAGTCTCCCCTCATTGGATCGACGAAATGATGTCCACCCGCTGACGCACGTGGGTGGCGACGAAAATCTCGTGCCCGAGGGTCTTGAGGAAGCGGCTGGTCCACGGACTGTGTTGTCCAACCTCCATCGCGATCCGGCTTCGCGGATACTTCTGTGAGAGTCGCCTGAGTGACTCGCGATGGTTGGTGATGGATCTTTCGTCCATGATCTCGCCCGCGCTGTTGAGGGCGCAGATGCCATGCTTCTTGTCCCCGAGGTCGAGGCCGATGGTTACAGTCGGGAATTTCATGGCAATGAGAAGGTATCACACGGTTCAAGTCCCGCTGCCTCCTGCCTTCTCATCTAATCTTGTTAGCCTATTTCGTTGTTGTGACGACGGTCTTCGGGGCTGGTATCTCCTTCAACTTCAACCATGGTCCCTGCGCTAATGCGCGTGATACGTCGCTGAATTCGTTCTCACCGTCGAAAACGAATCTCTGAACCTCCTGCTTTTTGGTGTCAATGATCCAATCCACCTTGTAGGAGGCTGCACCATCTCCACCTAACATGGATAATTTCACATTTCCACCGTGGAGTGCCATAGCTAGATAAGTTGGGGGGGCGGAGAAGATTGGCCCTAGCGCGGGGTGTGTAAGGTCTTTGTAGGCCTCTGCCGGAAATTCAAGAAATGCGGTCTTGTTTTGATTAGAGGGATTATCCATGGCAAATACAATTCTACGAATGACACTGTCCGGGTAACTCTTGGAACTGACTGGAGCATCCTGTCCAAAAATACTTTGTCCATTAGTGAAGTCACCGTCCGCTGGCCTCCCATAGCATAAATAGGCACGGTATTCGTCCAAGCATGCCGGAATGACACATGATTCAAATGGAATATCCTCCAATGTGCCAAATTCTCTTTCCGGTTGGGCATCCGTCCTCTTCCATGCCGGATCAGACTTATCGGAGAATCCTGACTTCGCTGCTAGAGTGATTCTTCGTCCATTAAACACGTATTTCTCGACCACTTTCATTCCACCATTTCCTTGAACGTCGTAGGTTACAATCACCTCCATGACACCAGGTGCGACAATTAGCACCGAATGCCCCGTATAGACCGGCTGGACACCCTTTTCTTGAGGATGAGGTGCCCAGATCGCGTCGCCCTCCCAATTTGCAAATCCGAGGGCAGTGCCTTTGGCTCCCACGCCGAGCTGGTATAGCATCATGGACAATGGCGCAACCCCCTCCGCCTTGACCGCAATGGACGGTGATTGCAGCGTGAACGTTCCTTCATGCGACTTGACGGAAACAGGCAACGGCTTGGCCTGCGCCGAAACGACCGACAACGAAATGACCGTGAATGTCAATATTTTGCTTTTCATATGTTCTTGTGGGCTAACGTCAATGTGCATCCGCGGGCGCGGTTGGGCCGTCCGATGGAACGCGACAGGTGGGCTTATGCCCGTCGGATGGCACGGCTTGTTCTGCGTTGGGATTTAGCAGCGGGATGACCGTGAGACGGTCTCCTCTTCTATCCTTGGCAGGCTTCGAGTCACCGATCGGAGTCCGACGAATAATGCTCCAATCTTTCTTTTGGCTATAATCACAAAGAATTGCTTCAATACCATTGCCGTCTGATAGAACAATATGGATTAAGTCATCTGTGAGTATTTCAACCTTGGTGATCAACCAGCGGACGTTCTTGTCCTCTGAAAGCAGTATGCGATTCATGTCTGACTTGCCGATACAGTCGATAAGATTGCTCACGGATGTTGGCACGTCCTTCTTAGCGATCTCGATTGAGGTGGCCCGAAATACCTTGAATTCCTCGGCGCTTGCAGACCATTGGACAAGGCCCAGACTTACTAGAGCGACTGTAAGGATGGATTTCATGGATTTCTTTTTTGCAGTTTTGTTCAATGACGTGCGTCGTTAACAATTGTTCATCGAACCCGTCGTTGAACAAGGGGCAAATGCAACCCGGACGGGCACTTCTCTGGGGGACTGCTCATGAAAGGGTTCTAGTCCTCCATGGTCAGCCAGCCAAGCAGGAAATGCGGAACGTTGGAAATATCCTCGGGTTGAGGAGAATTGTTGGATCTCAGGCCAAATCGAGTGGGCTTGGGCCGCCGGCACCCGGCCGCTTCAAGACGTGGAGGTAAATCATGGTCGTTTCGACGCTGGTGTGGCCAGTGAGATCCTGGACGGTGCGGATGTCGGTGCCGCTTTGTAGCAGATGCGTTGCGAATGAGTGGGATTTCAGACGTAGGCCAGTTTGCCCTTGGGGGTGGGGATGGGGCGGCCCAGGGATCTAGCAGTCTCGATCTATTCGGCGATGACGCCCTGGGCGTTGGCGAGCACCTCCTCGTAGGAAGCCCCGTCGGCCATGCAACCGGGGAGTTTCGGCACTTCGGCGAGGAACGTCTGATCCTCGCGGCTCCAGTAGATGATGAGTTCGTAGCGCATGTCAGTTGATGTCCGGTTGGTAGGACCTATGACATGGAGGCGGCTGGGTCAAGCTCAGGTCCCGGATGGTGGGGCCCCCCGCGCCGTCACCGGCGCGCCCACGGGGACGGCTCGCGGCCGTGGGCGCATTCGTTAGAATACGTCCGGCCAAGGGCGCGTGGCGGAAAAGGCAGGACTCCCCCTCCCGCGCCGTCACCGGCGCGCCCACGGGGGCGGCTCGCGGCCGTGGGCGCATTCGTTAGAATGCGTCCGGCCAAGGGCGCGTGGCGGAAAAAGCGCGACTCCCCCTCCCGCGCCGTCACCGGCGCGCCCACGGGGGCAACTCTCGGCCGTAGGCGCATTCGTTAGAATGCGTCCGGGCAACATGCCCGGCCCACGGAACGTGGCGCGGACGTTCCGCCACGCCTGCCACAAAATGCCGGGCAACATGCCCGGCCCACGGAACGTGGCGCGGACGTTCCGCCCCGCCTGCCACACCCGCGCCATGGTCCGTGCAAGTGACCGAACGCGCCTGAACCAATGAAGCGGTTTTTGCCAGACGAAGCCATTTCCCATGCAAACCCGCGCTGAGTTTCCCTTGACACCCGCCCCAAAAAACCCAACATTAGCCATCTTATGAAATACCTGACCATCCCCGCGCTCGCCGTCCTGTCGTTGGCTCTGCTTGCCTGCAGTCCGGGCATTGACATGCCCAAGGGCACCAGCAAGGGCTACACCTCGGCGCGCCTCATCCACCGCGACCCGAGCCTGCCGGCCATCACCAAGCCCATCGAGCGGAGCATCCACGGCATGATCCAAGAGTCGCTTGCCAGGCAATTCCGCGCCAAGGGGCTGGCTTACGGCTCCGCCAACGCCGATCTGGTGGTCGCCTACATGGTGATCTATCAGGAGCCGGGGATGACCGCCAGCTACGCCGATTACTTCGGCTACGGCCGCTCGGGCGACGCCATCCTCGACCGCGCCCACGTGCGCGGCGCGGTGGAATCCAAGCGTCCGGACTTCTTCCAGCGCGCCGGCATCGTCATTGACATCATCGACAGCCGCTCCAACAAGCTGGTGTATCGCAACTTCGCCGCCGGCGACGTGGTGCGCGGCGCCTCGGCCGCCACCCGCGCCACGCGCATCGACGCCGCCGTCGCCCAAACCCTGAGCGGATTCTTCCGCTGAGCCAACCGTCAAATCCTAAATCCTAAACCAAGAACATGGCGTTATTCCGAATTCTTCCTCTTCTCTTCGTTTAGGATTTCGTGCTTAGAATTTAGTGCATAGAATTTAGTGCTTCAACCCCACCCCCCCACCATGATCAAGCCCAAGCTCATCCAACAATTCGTCGTCGAACCCGGCGCGACCGTCAATCTGAAGAATTTCGTGACCGACTGGACGGCGACCGACAACGCCCAGGAACTCGGCAAGGACGTCATCAAGGAGCGTGCCAACGAGATTCTGGCGGAAAGCCGCAAGCAACTCGACGCGGCGCAGGAACTCCTCTACGCCAGCGACACCAACTCGGTGCTGCTGATTTTCCAGGCGATGGACGCCGCGGGCAAGGACGGCACCATTCGCCACGTCATGTCGGGCGTCAACCCGCAGGGCTGCCAAGTCTATAGTTTCAAAAAGCCTTCCACCGAGGAACTCGATCACAATTTCCTATGGCGCTATATGAAAGCCCTGCCCGAGCGCGGGCGCATCGGCATCTTCAACCGCTCGTATTATGAGGACGTGCTCGTCGTCAAGGTCCATCCGGAATGGCTCGGGCCCGGCATGCCCGCCAACCCGGACGACAAGTTCTGGGAGAAGCGATATGAGGACATCAACAACTTTGAAAAACACCTTGATCGCAACGGCACCCTGGTGCTCAAGTTTTTCCTCCACGTGTCCAAGGGCGAGCAGAAGCGCCGCTTCCTCGAGCGCCTCAACAAACCCGACAAAAACTGGAAATTCTCCGAGGCCGACATGGCCGAACGCGAACACTGGAAGGACTATCAGAAAGCGTTTGAGGAGGCTCTGAGCGCCACCAGCACCAAGCGCGCCCCGTGGCATGTCATTCCCGCCGACCGCAAGTACGTTGCCCGCGCCCTGGTGGCCGACATTGTGACCACCGCCATTCAGGGCATGGGCCTCAAATACCCCAAGGTGTCGGCCGACAAGATGGCCAAGCTGGAAGCGGCCCGCGCGCGCCTGGAGAAAAAGGAGCCCGCCGAAGCCGGGGAGGCTCCGGTGTCCTGACCGGTCATAGTAAGGTCTGCCTTGATGTGATTCCTACTGCCGGTTTCTAACCACAGAAGGCACTGAGGTCCACTGAAGCCACTGATTTGAAGGCAAAAGCACGGCAAAACGTCCCACCCATCGTCATCATGCTCCAACTGCCTTTTTCTAGCAGTGCCCTCAGTGGTTTTCAGTGTTTCAGTGGTTCATGTGCCCGGCTCACCCCTAAGGCTGCACGTTGAGGGCGTCACCAACAGAATGAGTGCGCTCCTCAAACCCTCGCTCCAAACCCGCGTGGCAGGTGTCGTCCCGGCCTTCGGCTGGTTGCGCACCTATCAACCTGGCTGGTTGCGGGCGGATCTGGTGGCGGGCATCACGCTTGCGGCCTACCTGCTGCCGTCCGGCTTGGGCGACGCTTCGCTGGCCAGGCTGCCGGCCGAAGCGGGCCTTTACGCCTGCTTGTTTGGCGGGTTGGTGTTCTGGTTGTTCTGCAGCTCGCGGCATACGACCATCTCGGTGACCTCGGCGATTTCCATGCTCGTCGGCGCCTCGTTGGGTGAAATCGCGGGTGGCGACGCGACCCGCTTCGGCGCACTGGCAGCGGGCACGGCCTTGTTGGTCGCGCTCATCGGGTTTGTGGCCTGGGCGGCCAAGGCGGGCTCGATCGTCAATTTCATCTCCGAGAGCGTGATGGTCGGGTTCAAGTGCGGCATCGCCCTGGTCCTTGCCAGCACGCAGTTGCCCAAGTTGTTCGGCACCCAGGGCAAACACGGCAGCTTTTGGGAGAACAGCGGCGACTTCCTCAGCCAACTGAGTCAATTGAAGCCATCCAATCTTACATCGCTGACCGTGGGCGGCATCGCCCTGGTGGTGTTGGTGCTCGGGAAGATTTTCCTCAAGAACAAACCCGTGGCCTTGTTCGTGGTGATTGGCGGCATTCTGGCCTCGGGTTGGTTCGGCCTGGAGGCGCGCGGCGTGGATCTGCTGGGCAGCGTGCCGAATGGATTGCCACAGGTGGGTGTGCCGGCGGGGTTGCAGTGGGGTGACTTGAATGACCTGCTGCCGCTGGCACTGGCCTGTTTCATGCTCGGCGCGGTGGAAACGGCAGCCATCGGCCGGATGTTCACGGCCAAACACGGCGGCCGGCTGGATGCCAACCAGGAATTTCTCGCGCTCGCCGCCGCCAATCTCGCCGCCGGCTTGGGCTGCGGCTTCCCGATCAGCGGCGGCATGTCACAATCGCTCGTCAACGAAGGCGGTGGCGCGCGCACGCCCTTGTCAGGCGCCTTCGCGGCGGGCATCATCCTGGTGGTGGTGCTCTTCTTCTCGCACCTGCTCGCCGCCCTGCCCAAACCGGTGCTGGCGGCAGTCGTTCTGGTGGCCGTCACCGGGTTGTTCAAGATTTCCACGCTGCGGCATCTTCGCCACACCAACCTGACCGAATATGTCGTGGCCGTGGGGGCCTTGGTGGGGGTTCTGAGTTCGGGCCTGCTGCGCGGCGTCATGATCGGGGCGGTCATCTCGTTGGTGCTCTTGATCCGGCGCGCGTCGCGTCCCCACGTCGCCTTTCTCGGACGCATCGCCGGCACGCGGCGCTTCACCGATCACGAGCGGCATCCGGACAATGAGCTGATCCCCGGTGCGCTGCTCGTCCGGCCGGAGTCGGGCCTGCTCTATTTCAACATGGACCACGTGCGCGACACGATTGCCGAGCGGGTGCACGCCGAGGCCCCGCCGCCCCGGCTCGTCGTGCTGGACCTATCCGCCGCACCGCACGTGGACATGCACGCCGCGCACATGCTCGCCGAGCTGGCGGAGGAATTGACCGCCGCCGGCATCCGCTTGCAGGCGGTCGAAGCGCGCGCCTCGGTGCGCGATCGTTTGCGCAACGAAGGGGTGGAGGAGAAACTCGGCGGAATCAACCGCTTCACCTCCCTCGCCGACGCGGTGGAGGCCTTTCAATCCGCAACCCCGACCCAATCCCCGCCATGACCTACCCGCCCGCCTCCAGCAACAATGCGCCGCACCAACAGACTATCCGTTTGACAGCGCGCGCGGCTTTGTTTACCTCGCGCGGCGATTCCCTCCCGCAGAACCAACCCCCCACGCACTTGACTACCCTAGCGCAAAATCCACCCGGCCTCCGCAGGATTTCCGGGCAGTGGCAGGTTTCCAACATCCTCGCCCGCGGCGGCCTGCCACTCGCGCTGGCGGCCACGGCCTTGCTGTGCGCCTGCAAGAAACCCGAGGCGGTGGCGCCGCCGCCGCCAACCGTGGAGGTCATGGCAATCGCCCCCACCGAGGTTCCGCTGAGCGCCCTGCTGATCGGCCAGCTCGATTCACCGCAAAACGTGGACGTGCGGGCCAGGGTCGAGGCCTTCGTGGACAAAATGAGTTTCACCGAAGGCTCCGAGGTGAAGGAGGGGGACGTGCTGTTCGTGCTCGATAAGAAACCGTTTCTGGAAAAACTGGGAGCGGCCAAGGGATCATTGGCGGAAGCCGAAGCCGCAGTCGCCAAATATCAGACGGACGTCGACCGCCTCACGCCGCTGGTCGAAAAGAAGGCGGTTCCCCAACAGGACCTGGACAACTCACGGGCGGCCTTGGACATGGGCAAAGCCAACGTGCTCACCGCCCAGTCGCGGGTGGAAACCGCACAATTGAACTTGGGTTATTGCGATGTGCTGGCCCCGATCACCGGCCTGATTGGCGCCAAGCAGGTGTCCGTCGGCGATCTGGTCGGCAAGGGCGAGCCCACCTTGTTGGCCACCATGTCCACGCTGGATCCGATCTGGTTTTACTGCAATATCAGCGAGGTCGATTACATGCAGGCCAAGGAAAAAAGCGACACCCTCGGCAGGGATATCAACACCCTGCCGCTCACCTTGGTTCTAGCCAATGGCAAGGAGCATTCCGAACCGGGCAAGTTCGTGTTCATCGACCGGGCGGTGGATACCAAGACCGGCACCATGCGCATCCGCGCCGAGTTTCCCAACCCGAAAAAGATCCTGCGGCCGGGCATGTTCGCCCGGGTGAGGGTGAATCTGGGCAAGAAGCCCAACTGCATCACCGTGCCCGAGCGCGCCATCGTCGAACTCCAGGGCAAGACCTTCGTCTGGGTCGTCGCGGACGGCAAGGCAAGCCAGCGCGCGGTGAAAGCCGGGGACCAGGTGGGTGGCGTGTTCATCATCCTCGACGGACTCAAACCGGGTGAGAAAATCATCGTCGAAGGCGTCCAGAAAGTCCGCGAAGGTGCTCCGGTCAACGCAGTGGGCGCCGCCGCCGCGGCAACCAAGGCTGCACCCGCCGGTTCCGACAAACCCACCAAGGAATAACGAAACCATGGCCGAATTCTTCATCCGCCGTCCCATCGTGGCGATGGTCATCGCCATCCTCACGGTCATCGTCGGCGCCATCTCGCTGTCGCGGCTGCCCATTTCCGAGTACCCGCCGGTCAGCCCGACCCTGATCCAGGCCACCACCACCTACCGCGGTGCCGCGGCCGAGGCCGTCATGCAATCGGTCGCCACGCCCATCGAGTCGAAGGTCAACGGCGTGGACAAGCTGCTCTACATGCAGTCGTTCAACGCCAACGACGGCAAGATGACGCTCAACATCTATTTCGATGTGGGCACCGACGTGGACATCATGCAGGTCAACGCCCAGAACCGCGTCGGCCAGGCGGAGGCCCAGCTTCCCGATGCGGTGAAACGCGAGGGCGTCGTGGTCAACCGCTCGTGTCCGGACATCCTGATGGTTGTCGGTCTCACCTCGCCAAAGCATACCTACGACGCGATTTTCCTCGGCAACTACTGCGACATCAACCTGGTGGACGCCATCAAGCGCGTCAAAGGCGTGGGCGACGTGAAGAATTTCACCGCCCAGGACTACACGATGCGCATCTGGCTGCAGCCGGACAAGCTATCATCCCTGGGGATCACTCCGACCGATATCAAGAACGCGCTCAACGAGCAGAATGCCCAATCGCCTGCGGGCCGGATTGGAGCGGAGCCCGCGCCGCCGGGCCAGGAGGGCCAGTACAACGTTCGCGCGCTGGGTCTGCTCAAGGATCCCAAGGAGTTTGAAGAGGTCATCATCCGTTCCAACAAGGACGGCTCGCAAGTGAAGATCAAGGACATCGCACGGGTGGAACTCGGCGCGCAAACCTATGACCTGCGCGCCCGTCTCAACCAGTCCCCGGCCGGCGCCTTCGGTATCTATCTGGCGCCAGGCGCCAATGCCATCGAGACCGCCGCGAACGTCAAGAAAATCCTCGACCAGGCCAAGCAACGCTTCCCGGCGGACATGGATTACGACATCACGCTGGACTCCACCCTGCCGATCAAGGCCTCGATGGAGGAGATCGTGCACACGCTGTTTGAAGCGGTGATTCTGGTGCTGCTGGTGGTTTACATCTTCCTCCAGAGTTTCCGCGCCACGATCATCCCGATGTGCACGGTGCCGGTGTCGCTGTTAGGTGCGTTCATCATGTTCCCGGTGCTGGGCTTCAGCGTCAACGTGCTGACCATGTTCGGATTGGTGCTCGCCATCGGCATCGTGGTGGACGACGCCATCGTGGTGGTCGAGGCCGTGCAACACCACATCGAGCACGGCAAGTCACCCAAGGAAGCCACGCGCATCGCCATGCAAGAGGTGTCCGGACCGGTGGTGGCCATCGGCCTGGTGCTGTGTGCGGTGTTTGTGCCGGTCGCCTTCATGGGCGGGGTCACCGGCCAGTTATATAAACAATTCGCGCTGACCATCGCGGTGGCCGTGGTGTTCTCCGTGATCAACGCGCTGACGCTCAGCCCGGCCCTCGCGGCGTTGCTGCTGCGGGCACCGAAACCCGGCCAGCGTCCGAACGCGTTTTTCCGCGGCTTCAACTGGCTCTTCGACACCATCACCAAAACCTACGGTGCCATCGTCGGCGGCCTCGTCCGCAAGGCGACGATTTCCATGCTCCTGTTAGTCATCGTGCTGTTCGCCATCTGGCGCATCGGCAAACACGTGCCCGGCGGCTTCATTCCGGATGAGGACAAGGGCTACCTGTTTGTTGCGGTGGACCTGCCTGAGGGCGCCTCGCTGCAGCGCACCGACGCGGCCTTGAAGCAGGTGGAGGAGATCGTTTGCAAGACCAAGGGCGTGCGTTCGGCCCTCGGCGTGGGCGGCATGAACATCCTCAACTCGTTGAATTTTCCCAACGCCGCCTTGATGTTCGTCGGCCTCGAGCCATGGGAGGAGCGCAAGGCACCCGAGCTGCAAGCCAAGGCGATCGCCGCCATGTGGACCAGGAAATTCGCCGCCATTCCCGGCATCCGCGCCTTCGCCTTCGGGCCGCCGCCGCTGCCCGGATACGGCAACGTCTCGGGCTTCAGCATGCAGCTCCAGGACCGCTCCGGCGGCTCCATCGATCAGCTTGCCGGCTATGTGAAACAACTCCAGGCAGCCGTGGCGAAACGTCCCGAAATCGGCCGCCTGAGTACCACCTTCAACCCCGCCACGCCACAGGTGAAGGTGGAACTCGACCGCGAGAAGGCGCGCACCCTCAACGTGCCGGTGGACAGCGTGTTTTCCACTCTCCAGACTTATTTGAGCGGACTCTATGTGAATGACTTCGTGCGCTTCGGCAAAGTGTTCAAGGTCTTCCTCCAGGCGGAGGCCGAATTCACCAGCAAGCCCGATGACATCGGCAAGTTCCATGTTAGAAACAACGACGGGCTGATGGTTCCGCTGAGCACCCTGGTCACGGTCACCAAGATGTCCGGTCCGAATCTGGTCACCCGCTTCAATCTCTACAACTCCGCCGAAGTCATGGGTGCCACCGCCCCGGGTTACAGCTCCGCCCAGGCCATCAAGGCGATCGAGGAAGTCATGAAAACCATGCCCGCCGAGACCGGCTACGAATGGTCCGGCCTCACCCTGCAGGAAAAGAAATCCGAAGGCCAGGCCCCCCTCATCTTCGGCATGGCGGTGTTGTTCGTCTTTCTTCTGTTAGCCGCGCAGTATGAAAGCTGGTCGTTGCCATTCGCCGTTTTGTTAGCCACGCCGACGGTGATCCTCGGCACCATGGTCGGACTGCTGGTGCGGCATTTCGAGATGAACGTCTATGCCCAGGTCGGCCTGGTCATGCTCATCGGCCTGGCCGCCAAGAACGCCATCCTCATCATCGAGTTCGCGAAAATGAAACGCGAGGAGGGCGTACCGACCATCGAAGCCGCCATCGAGGGGGCGAAGCTCAGGCTCCGCCCGATCCTGATGACGTCTTTCGCGTTCATCCTTGGCTGTGTGCCGCTGATGATGGCCACCGGTTCCGGTGCCGCCTCGCGCAGCACCATGGGCACCGGCGTGGTCTATGGCATGAGCATTTCCACCGCCATCGGGTTGTTCCTGATTCCGGTCTGTTATGTCTTCGTCCAGCGCTTCACCGACCGCCGGGAAAAGAGGTCATTGTCAGCTCCCCTGCAAGATTGAACCAGCCCCCAAACCATGATGCCATGAACTACTTCGCCTCGGTCAGTGATTTTTTCAAGAGCCCGAAATGGGGGATGAACATGTTGTTAGGAGCGGTGACGATGCTGATTCCGATGGTGGGGCCGCTGGTACTCGGCGGGTGGCAGATCACCTGTTTCTGGGGGCAACGGGACAACGGGGATCCGACGGAGTTTCCACCGTTTGATTTTCAAAACTTCGTGAAATATCTCGAGCGCGGGTTGTGGCCGTTCCTGGTGAACCTGGTGGTCTCGCTGGTGCTGGTGCCCCTGATGATGCTGGTGGTTTTCCTGCCGATGATGCTGACCGGGGTTATGGGACCGCATCAGGGAGGTCACGATTCGGGGCTGCTCATTCTGGCGGTCTTCGCGGCGGTTTTCATTCTTTATATGTTGTTGATGATGGCATTCTATTTCATCACCACGCCCCTGATCCTGCGGGCCACCATCGTCCAGGATTTCGCGCCTTCTTTCAATCTGGCATTTGTGAAAAGCTTCCTGTCACTGATGTGGCAGGAGCTGGTGGTTACGATGGTTTTCATCTTCGGCCTTGGGTTCTGCATGATGGTGGTCGGGCTGATCACCTGTTATATCGGACTTTTCTTCACGGTCCCGATCACGCTGTTCAGTTGGCACCACCTGCAGAAGCAGCTCTATCAGGTCTATCTGAGCCGCGGCGGCGAACCGGTGCCGCTCAGTCCGAAACTCCGGGACGATCCGCCGATGATGCCGCCGGCGCTGCCCGCGGCCTGAGGGCGGGAATGGCGATCAAACGGCAGGGACAAAGCGGCCGGTAGGGCGTGGCGGCCCGCCGCGCCCACCTGCCCTGCAGGCGAGGCGTCATGGCTCGAACATGAGCCACGCTTCCGCGCCGCCCATGCGGGCGAACATGTGGGTCGGCCGAGGCCGTCCGACCCAACCGGTCCGCCCTACCATTGCGGCGGGGCACATCGGACTTGCCCTGTGGCGGATTTCAGGGCATTTCCCCGCCATGGAAATTGCTGCGGTGTTGTTTGATTTCGACGGCGTGCTGGTGGACACCGAATGGGCGATCTATCAGGCGTGGAAGCGCACCTTCGAGGCCCACGGCCACGAGCTGCCGATGGCGGTATACACGCGCTGCATCGGCTCGGATTTCGCCACCTGGTCGCCCAAGACGCACCTTGAGGAACTCACCGGCCTGGGCTTCGACTGGCATGATCTGGACGCCCGCCGGCAGCAGGAGATCCTGCGCGATCTGACCCACGAAGGGCCCATGCCCGGAGCGGTTGCCTGCTTGGAAAAACTGACGGCCGCGGGAGTTCCGCTGGCGGTGGTTTCCAGTTCGTCGCACCGCTGGGTGGACGGGTGGTTGGCCAAACTCGGGCTGGCCGGGCATTTCAAGACGGTGGTTTGCCGGGGTGACGCGCCGCGGATCAAGCCGGCACCCGACTTGTTTCTGGAGGCGGCGAGGCGGCTTGGGTTGGAGCCGGCGGCCTGCCTGGTGATTGAGGATTCGCGCAACGGGTTGACTGCGGCTCACGCTGCTGGCATGCCGGTGTGGGTGGTGCCGAACCGGGTGACGGCTGGGCTGGATTTCGCGGCGGCCGAGCGGGTATTCGGGTCG